>ERZ779866.1121-NODE-1121-length-28115-cov-4.157555_pt1 | contig 28115 bp, 17 predicted proteins | sample MGYA00511248_ERZ779866 | MGnify/ENA primary metagenome ERZ779866 (study PRJEB29588, sample SAMEA2155758) | human gut metagenome | biome: human gut; feature: human-associated habitat; material: faeces | place: Denmark | collected 2008/2010 ... | reverse complement strand
ATTGCTAACAATCACGATAAATAAAAGCTTGCGACTTTAGTCGCGAGTTATTTACAGGATCATATTTGGGATTGAGTGCGTGAACCTCTCTTCTCTCTTGTTAATGTCTGAAGATTTGGTGGATAATTTTTGTCAAAGAAAAACTGATCTTAAGTAATGGCTACGATTCAGGACTTTTTTTCAACTGCGCCCGGTATGCTTTTAAGACGCTGGGAAGCTTCACAGACCGACAAACTTTTGTCTGACTGTACGGGTGAGAACGCTCTGCAACTGGGTGCTCCTTTCGGTACGCTTTTGCGAAACGCCTCCCACGGGTCACGACTTTTGGGTGTAAATACCGTTGAGGAAAACGCCCAGGACTGTGCGAAAGTTTGTCTGTCTTATGAATCGCTGCCTTTCAGAGAGGGCGAATTTGATCTCGTGGTTTGTGCCCATGCGCTTGAGTGGTGCGAAAACCCCAAAGCTTTTTTTCAGGAAGTTTTTCGGGTGCTCGCTCCCGAAGGGCGTCTTATTCTTTTGAGCTTTAATCCCTGGGGACCCTGGTGGGTTCGCAAAAAACACCGTTTGACGGCATATTGCGGCAATCGTCATTTTGAACCGCTCACGGTTTCGCAGGTCAAAGGTTTTTGCCAGAAGTACGGTGTTGTTGATCGGGGACGGTTCGGAGTGTATTGCCCGAGCTTAAGTGATAATCCTCAGCGGCTTGCCCGTTGGGGGTGGTGCGAGAAAGCGGGTGATCGTTGGTGGCCGGCTCTTGCCAACGCCTACATGTTAAGTGCGATTAAGAAGACAGAAAATCCGGGCTTGATCGGAAAGTTGATTCCGGAAGGTGTCATTTTGAAAAAGAATTGGACCGGACAGACGGTGGCGACTCGAAACCAGATTGAAGAGATTTAACGAGATTGATTATTCTGTGTAAAATTACGTAAATAAATCAATCTCAAAAATCATGCTAATTCATCGTGACCATTATCTTCGGCGGCTGATTGCCCGTAGGCATAACGGTATGGTAAAAGTCATTACCGGCATTCGTCGCAGCGGAAAATCATTTTTGCTTTTTGAAATTTTCAAACAATACCTTTTGGATCAAGGGATCGCATCAGACCATATTCTGGGTCTTCAGTTGGATCGTTTTGAAAATCGTCGTTACCGGGATCCGGAAGAATTAATGACCTATTTGAATGAGCGAATCATCGATGATCGGATGTATTACATCTTGCTCGATGAGGTTCAGATGCTGGATCATTTTTCCGAGGTTTTAAATTCTTTTTTATATCGGAAAAATATCGATTTGTACGTGACGGGAAGCAATTCAAAATTTCTTTCGACGGATGTTTTGACTGAATTTCGAGGTCGTGGAGACGAAGTTCATATTTTTCCGCTGTCCTTTTCTGAGTTCATGCAGGTCTGTAATGAGGACATTTCGGAGGCCTGGCGGCAATATGCAACGTACGGCGGTTTGCCTCAGGTTGTTTTGATGCAGGAAGAGGAGCAGAAATCAGCTTTCCTGAAGAGGCTTTTTGAGCAAACTTATCTGAGAGACATTATCGAGCGCAACGGCATTTTAAAAAATCAGGAATTAGAAGATGTGGTCAACATCGTTGCCTCATCAATCGGTTCGCTCACGAATCCTACAAAAATTTCGGATACTTTTAAAAGCAAGCTCAAATCATCCATCAGCCCCAATACCGTTCGCGCCTACATCAACCATCTTAAGGAAGCGTTTTTAATCAGTGAAGCGCAGCGCTTTGATGTGAAGGGAAGAAAGTATATCGGTTCTCCCACAAAGCTGTATTTTGAGGATGTGGGTCTTAGAAATGCGCGCTTGAATTTCCGACAAATGGAAGAAACTCATTTAATGGAAAATATCGTTTATAACGAATTGCGGTTAAGAGGTTTTTCTGTCGATGTCGGCAGCGTGAGTAAAAGACAAGTGGTTGACGGCCGAAGCTTGAGTTATCAGCTTGAGGTGGATTTTGTAGCCAATTTGGGCAGCCGCCGTTATTACGTCCAATCGGCGTTAAGTTTGCCTGATCAACAAAAACGTGATCAGGAAAAGGCTTCTTTGTTGGCGATTAAAGATGCCTTCAGAAAAATTATTATTGTTAAAAATGGCCTCGAGCAAGGCTATGATGACGACGGTATTTTCTATATCAATTTGAAGAAGTTTTTGCTCAATCCGGAAGGTCTCTTAGAATAGAGATTGATTTTCATACGTAAAATTACGTAAAAAATTAAATAGCATGAATAAAGATCGAAAATTACAGATTTGGACAGACGGCGCCTGCAAGGGCAATCCCGGTCCCGGCGGCTGGGGAGCATACCTTGTGTGGGGTGAAAGAACGCTTGAGCTTTGCGGCGGTGAAGTTGAGACCACCAACAATCAGATGGAACTTACGGCAGTGATTGAGGCGCTTTCAGCGATCAAGCGCCCGGTGCCCATGGTGCTGCACCTTGACAGTCAATATGTGAAAAACGGCATTCAAGAGTGGATGCCCCAGTGGAAGCGTCGAGGGTGGAAAACAGCAGCCGGAAAACCTGTAAAAAATGTTGAGCTTTGGAAAAAGCTCGATGAGTTGGTTGCCAGTCACGATATTGAATGGAAGTGGGTTAAGGGCCACGCGGGTGAGCCCGGCAATGAAAAAGCCGATGAACTTGCTAATCGCGGCGTTCCCGGTAACAAATAATCTGAAGGATAAGTACAGAGATGCCCAAAACATATAACCGTCAGGTAGCACTCGATACGGAAACGACCGGTATGGATATCGCTGCGGGCAACCGCTTGATCTCCATCGGCTGTGTGGAAATTGTCGGCCGCTCCATTACAAAAAGAACGTTTTACAAGCTGATGGACCCGCAGCGCGAAGTCGAAGAAGGGGCCGCAAAGGTGCACGGCTACACCTGGGATAAGCTCAAAGGCAAGCCTCTTTTTGAGGATATCGTGGATGATTTTCTTGCCTTTATCAAAGGCAGTCAGCTCATCATCCACAATGCCGCTTTTGACGTGTCTTATCTTGATATGGAATTGCAGCGCATCGGTAAAGGGCCGCTTGCGGACTATTGTGAAGCCGTGCTCGATACACTGCCTTTGGCAAAAACCTTAAGACCGGGTCAGCGCGTGAATTTGGACGCCTTGTGCGCTGCCTACGGAATCAACAACACCGACCGCACGCTGCACGGCGCTTTGATTGACGCCAAACTCCTTGCTAAGGTGTATCTGGCGATGACCCGTGGGCAGGAGTCGCTCGATATTTCTACGGTGGATATGAAGAGTTTGCCTGCGATGCCCGATGTCACCCACCTTCGCGTGGTCAAGGCAAACGATGAGGAACTCGCCGCACACGTCAAAACTCTTGAAGCGATCGATAAAGAAAGCAAGGGCGGCTTGGTTTGGAAAGAGGATACTGCGGTCGATCAGAATTAAATCGACTCTGAAATTTTTGTCAATTTCAGTCAGGCATGTTACAAAAAATCACGATTGTGACTGTGTTTGCCCTAATGTGCTTAAAAAGATCTTAAGGTAACATTACTTAGTTCAGTTAGTGATAGTAATTCTTAAGAATGTCTTTGAAGTCCGTATTTATTGTCAGTCTTGCAGCCTGTGCATTGTTGAGTGCCTGCGGGGATAAAAAGGGGCCGGTTGAGCGACCGCCAGTTGAAGTGTCCACGATGACCGTGATGCCGACCACGGCGATTCGCTGGGTGGATACGTTCGGGCAAACGGAAGGCGCCGAAGAAGTTGAAGTGCGCGCACAGGTTTCCGGTGTTTTGAGAAAACTTAATTTCAAAGAAGGTGAAACGGTGAAAGCCGGTGAAACCCTTTTTGAGATTGAAAAAGAGCCCTATGAAGCGCAGCTTCGTCAGGCTAAAGCGCAGACCCGTCAAGCTCGAGCTGAGCTGGTTAAAGCACTGCGTGATGCTGATCGTAATTCCAAACTCATTAAAGTCAACGCCGTAAGCCGCCAGGAGTATGATGATTCGCTGAGCGCGCTTGCAGTGGCTAAAAGCGCATTGGCCCTGGCTCAGGCCCAGGAGCAAAACGCCGCCATTGATCTCGCGCACGCTATGGTGCCCGCGCCCGTTGACGGCATTGCGGGCAAAAGCGAAGTCAATATCGGCTCACTCATTACTTCGGGCACTACGCTTTTGACCACGATCACCCAGCCCGATACTCTTCGCGTCTCTTTTGCAATCGGTGACAAGTCGCTTGCCGGTTCAGAACTTACAAAAGACAATCTTGTTCGTGTCTTTATTCCTGATACGACAGAATTTATCCCTGCCAAACTTGACTACATCGGCAATCAGATCGATCCTGACCGCGGCACGCTCAGACTGCGCGCGGTGCTGCCGCAAACCAATAAATTGCTGCCCGGTCAATACGTCCAGGTGCGTCTCATGATGGGTGAATATAAAGATGCCTATTTGGTGCCGCAGGGGATTGTGCGCCAGAAGTCCGACGGAACCTATTCGGTCTACGTGATGCAAGACGGTGTAGCGCGTGAGCGCGGAGTGCTCATGGGTAACTGGGAAGGCACTGATTGGATTGTGACGGGCGGCTTAAATCCGGGTGACAAGGTGATTACGGATCAGATCATGCGGCTCAGAGAAGGAATCCGTGTGACCGAAAGGGGCGAGCAGAAGGCTGCTTCTGAAAAAATCGAAGCGGCAGCAAAACCGTAGCCGGAGACCGAGATGCTTTCGCAATTTTGTATCCGCCGACCGATTTTCGCCTCTGTGATGTCGATTCTGATCGTGCTCGCGGGGCTTGTCTGCATGCGCGTGCTGCCGCTGTCGCAGTATCCGGATATTTCGCCTCCGTCGGTTTCGATTTCTACTAGTTATGAAGGCGCAGACGCCCAGACTCTGGCGCGTACAATCGCAGCGCCCATTGAAGATCAGCTCTCCGGCATTGAAGGTCTTCAGTATTACACCACCTCGCTTCGCTCAAACGGTGACGTGCGTATTTCGTGCACATTTGAAGTGGGCATTGATCCGAACGACGCGATGCTTGAAATCAATAACCGCGTGAGAACCGCGGAGCGGCGGTTGCCCGAGCAGGTGCGCCAAAACGGGGTGACGGTGAGAAAGCGCTCGGAAGAAACGCTTTTGATGATGGCGCTCACGTCGCCTGACCGCTCCATGAATCCCACGCAGATGGCTGACTACGCCACGCTTAATATCGTCGATGACTTAAAGCGCATTCCCGGTGTGGGTGACGTGAGCATTTTCGGCAACGTCCAGGGCGCCATGCGCATTTGGCTCAATCCCGACAAGATGGCGCTTTTGGGGGTGACCGTCAAAGACGTTGAAAATGCGGTCGATATTCAGAACCAGCAGTATGCCGCAGGCCGCGTGGGCGCCGCTCCCACTACGCCCGATCAGCAGCTTTTCTACACGGTAACCACCGAAGGACAGCTTCTGACCGCAGAAGAATTCGGCAACATCACGATTCGCTCAGACGGCCCCGACGGCATCATCCGCATGAAGGACATCGCCCGCGTTGAAGTGGGTAAGCGCAGCTACGATTCGTATAACCTTTTAAACAGCTCTCCTGCCATTACCGTGGCCGTGTACCTGCAAACCGGTGCCAACGCCATGAGTACGGCAGAGCTTGTCAAAGCGCGCGTAGCAGAACTTGCCCAACACTATCCGAAGGGCCGCATCACTCATACGATCACGGACGATACGACGATTTTCGTCTCGGCCTCTTTAAATGAAGTCGGCAAGACCCTTTTTGAAGCCGGCATCCTTGTGCTTTTGGTGGTGTATCTCTTTTTACAGAGCTGGCGTGCCACACTCATTCCGATGATTGCGGTGCCGGTGTCCTTGATCGGCACCATGGTGGGGCTGTGGCTTTTTGACTTTTCCTTAAATACGCTCACGCTTTTTGCCATGACGCTTGCAATCGGTATCGTGGTTGACGATGCCATTGTGGTGCTGGAAAACGTCGAGCGCATTATGGTGGCAGAAGGCGTGTCGGCCCGCACAGCTGCCAAACGCGCCATGAAAGAAGTGGCAGGCGCTTTGGTCGCCATTGTCCTTGTGCTTTCGGCTGTGTTTGTGCCGGTAGCCTTCTTGGGCGGCATGGCAGGCGAACTTTACCGCCAGTTTGCCGTCACGATTACGATTTCGGTGGCCATTTCCGGATTCGTCGCTTTGACTCTGACACCTGCGCTTTGCGCAATTTTGCTCAAGCCCCGCACGAAGGATCCGGCGAAATTCTTCCAACGCTTTAATTTGGGGCTGGGACGTTTTACCAAGCTATTCCAGCGCTGGGTGGGACTGGCTCTTCACCACCGGGTGGCTAGCGGCGTGGTGCTTGTCGCCGTGATCGCTGCCTGCTGGCAGATGGTGCAGATTACCCCCACTTCTTTTGTGCCCAGGGAAGACCAGGGCGTGGTGCGCCTGAGTCTGTCACTGCCTGAAGGCGCTTCGCAAAGCAGAACCGAGCGGGTTTCCGATGAACTTCAAAAGAAAATGTCGCAGATCGAAGGCGTGGAATCTGTGCTGACATTGACCGGTTTTGATACGGTGGCTAACGATACGCGTCAAAACGCAGCCACTTTCGTATTGAAGTTAAAGCTTTGGGATGATCGTGAGAATACCGCCAACGATATCGTGAAGATTCTCACGCAAATGGCTGAAGAAATTACCGAAGGCCGTGCGACGGCTTCAACGCCAGCGCCGATCAGAGGCTTGGGCTCTTCGGGCGGTTTTGCAGGTTTCCTGCAGTCCCGAGAAAGTGATGATCCGCAGCTTTTGCAGGAAGTCGCTGATAACTTTATCGTTGAATTGCAGCGCTCGCCCTTGCTCACCGGTCTTCGTCACACCGGTATGGCTCAGTCGCCGATGCTTGCTGTCAAGGTCGACGAGGCAAAAGCCATGTCGCTCGGAGTCTCCGTTTCCGATATTTACGACACCATGGCAGCCTTCATGGGCAGCACCTACATCAATGACTTTACCCGCAACGGCAAAATCAACCGCGTCATCATGCAGGCCGATGCGCCTTACCGCATGAAGCCCGAAGATTTGGGGCGCTCATGGGTGAGAAATGATGCAGGAGAAATGATTCCGATGTCGACATTGGTGACGTGGGAGAGAACGTCAGGCGCAGAAACGATGTCGCGTATGAATGGGTATCTGGCAGCGCGCTTTATGGGTGAGGCAGTGCCCGGGGTGAGTTCGGGTGAAGCGATTGCCGAAGTTGAGCGTATCGCCAATGAAGTTCTGCCCGAAGGTTATGCGATCGGTTGGGTGGCTCAGGCCTATCAGGAAAAGCGCTTGGGGGCTTCTGCCAGCACGGCCTTTATCTTCGGCATCATTGTGGTGTTCTTGATTCTGGCCGCACAGTATGAACGGTGGTCGCTGCCGATTGCGGTGGTGCTTGCCGTGCCGTTTGCGGCACTGGGGGCACTTTTGGCAACCTATTGTCGGGGGCTCTCCAACGACATTTACTTCCAGATCGGTTTGTTGGTGCTCGTGGGGCTATCGGCGAAAAACGCCATTTTGATTGTGGAATTTGCTGCGCAAAAGCTCGAGCAGGGTAAGAGCGTCTTTGATGCGGCCCTGGAAGCAGCGTCCTTGCGCTTAAGACCGATTCTGATGACGTCTCTTGCGTTTGTGTTGGGCGTGGTGCCTCTGGCGCTTGCCACGGGACCCGGTGCCGCGGCCCGTCAGTCCATGGGTACGGGTGTCTTGGGCGGCATGCTTGCTGCGACCTTCATTGCCATTGTCTTTGTGCCGGTGTACTTCACGTGGTTTGTCTCGAAAAACCCTGTGCGCCGTGAAGAAGACGATGATGAGGCTGCGTCTCCATTCTTAAGTCATCCGGAAAAAGCGGAAGAAAAACCGCAGGAGATTAAGACTGAGGGCAAAGAATAATCGCGGAGCAATCCTGAGGTTTGCAGTTGCTGAGAGCAAAATGCGGACTTTTTTAACCAAGTTGTTTAAAGTTTAGATTGCACAAAATTTAGGCAAAAGTATAGAAATCTCCGTTACAGTAGGCTAAAAATATATAAAAATAGCCTACTACGACGGAGATTTCTATATAGTCTCGCCCAAAGACATTGTGAAAGTATGGGAACTTTAAGTCTCTTCAGAGTTCATTCTGCAAGAATGGAAAAATTCTATAGTCCATGATGGAATTTTTCTATAGTTAACTATAGATTTTATCCAGATCCTCTGATACCATAAAACTCAACTAATTTTTCAGTTGTCAAAAAATATGTATCTACCAAGAACTGTCGAAAAAGAAATTCCACAACTTTGCAAAAATTCCAAAGTTCTATTAGTTACAGGGATGAGACAAGTAGGTAAAAGTACTTTGCTGCAACATCTGTCTGAAGCTGATAGAAATTATGTCTCCTTAGATAACTTTGATGATTTGGATTTGGCAGAACAATCGCCTGGTGCTTTTTTCCTCCAGCATCATTTACCCTTATTTATCGATGAAATTCAGCGTGTGCCCAAATTATTTCGCCAAGTTAAGTATGAAGTGGACCAAAGAGGTGAAAACGGACTAATTTGGTTATCCGGCTCTCAGCGTTTTTCACTTATGCAAGGGGTCGGAGACTCATTGGCAGGACGCATTTTTGAGATCCATTTAATGCCTATGAGTATTTATGAAAGACAAGGGAAAGGCGCATTGCAGCAACCATATTTCCCCAGCACGACGCTGCCTGGGCATCTTAATGAATGTTCGACCGAAAAGTTGTGGAAAATTATTTGGCAGGGAGCTTGGCCAGCTTTAATCAATAAGAGTACAAAGGAGCGAGAACAATACTTTGAGGCCTTTATATCGACTTTTTTAGAAAGAGATATTAAAACGCTTGGCAATGTTGATAAACTTCGCGAATTTAGAAAGTTCATATTGGCTCTTGCCCTCAGAACCGGTCAAGAGTTACGCCTAAACAAGTTAGCAGAAATGACCGGCGTCACTGAGTTAACCATTCGTCGTTGGCTTTCAGTTGCGGAGACATGTGGTCTGATTTACTTGTTGCCACCGTTTTTCAGCAACACTTCCAAAACCTTAACTAAGTCACCTAAAATCTACTTTACTGATACTGGTCTTGCTGCATACCTATGTAAATTTTCAACACCGGAAGAAATGCAAAGAGACACCAACGCCGGTGCCTTTTTCGAGACTTTTGTTATTACAGAAATACTTAAGAGTTGGCGTCACAACGGACAAGAGCCAGATCTGTACTATTTTAGAGACGCTAAAAAACAAACAGAAATTGATCTAATTATTCATCGAAACGGATTGTATTATCCTGTTGAAATTAAGATGTCTTCCCACCCAAAAATAGACATGGCTAAACATTTTTCTGAATTGAGTTCTATGGGAATCTCAGTGGGAATGGGTGCCGTTATTTGTACCACCGAAACACCGCGTTTTTTAACAGACAATGCAATTGCGCACTCGATTTGGAGAATATGATTCCTAATTTTCCATTTGATCTCATAAGAGAAGATTTTAATTTAACTAAATCGTAATTTAGTAAATCATGATTTACTAAATTACGATATACTAAATATCAGTTCCAGCTTATTCTCAAAAAGAGGAAAAGATGTTTATTGGTAGAAGCAAAGAATTGGCAGAGCTTGATCGTTTATATCATTCAGACAATTTTGAATTAGTAGTGATGTACGGTCGCAGACGGGTTGGGAAGACTGCATTAATCAACAGTTTTATAGAAGGCAGAAACGCCATCTACTTCATGGGTGTGGAAAGTAACGCTAAGCAAAATTTGGAAAATTTTACGCAAAGTATTTTTCAAGCCGAGTCACTTTCCCTTACAGTCTCTTTTTCGAACTTTCAGTCTGCTCTGGAGTATGTTTTCCAAAAATCGCAAAAAGAGCGATTGATTTTGGCTATTGATGAATATCCGTATGTAGCCAAAAGCGAGAGAAGTTTTGCCTCAACATTGCAATTATTGATTGATCGCTATCAGTCGACTTCAAAATTAATGCTAATTCTGTGCGGATCGTCAATGTCCTATATGGAGGACGAAGTGTTGGCGTATAAAGCGCCTTTGTACGGACGACGAACAGCGCAGATGAGAATCGATCCGTTTGAATTTGAGGAGGCATCAAAATTCTTGACTGCATTTAACCGTGAAGACAGGGCTCTGCTTTACGGGATGGTCGGCGGAACGCCTCAATATTTAAAGCAAATAGACTCCTCATTAAGCGTTAAAGAAAATATTCTGCGAACATTTTTGAATCCGAATTCCGCCTTTTTTGAAGAACCGGAAAACCTTTTGAAGCAGGAAGTACGGGAGCCTGCAACTTACAACGCCATTTTGTCAGCGCTTGCCTCAGGTGCATCAAAATTGTCTGAGATAGCCTCTAAAGTGGGGGAAAATACTGCCACGTGCTCTTCCTATCTCAATAATCTGATCCGCCTTGGTATCGTCAAAAAAGAGGTTCCTTTCGGTCAAAAGGAAAATGCCCGAAAGACGCTCTACGTTATAGACGATCCGATGTTTCGGTTTTGGTTCAGATTTGTTGCCCCCAATCAATCCCTGATCGTCAGAGGGGCGGCGAACATTGCCTATGAAAGGATCTCTCCGCATTTGAATGATTACATGGGAGCGGTTTTTGAAGAAATCTGCAAACAATACCTGTGGCGAAATTTGCTTCAAGGGGAAAGTCCAGTGGCTTTCAGTCATTTGAACCGTTGGTGGGGAACCGACAGCAGGACAAAAGCATCAGTGGAGATTGACATTGTTGGAGAAGAAAATAAAGACAAGGCACTTTTAGCGGAATGTAAGTGGCGAAACGAACTCACGGATTGGGCTGTTTTGGAAAACTTAATGCAAAAGCGAAACCTTTTCCGTTTTTCAGAAGTGATCTTTTTTGCATTCTCAAAGAGAGGTTTTTCGAAATATTGTTTAGATCAGGCTAAAAAAAGAACAGATGTAAGGCTGATTTCCTTTTCTGAAATGTTTGAGTGATTCTAATAATCTAATACATCGATTATTAGATTTTCGATGCAAAAAAAAACACCCAAGGTCAGTCGGTTGAACCTACTAGCCTTGGGTAGAACAGCTTTAAGGTTGAATTTCTTTCCAGGCGTTCTTATCAAACATTGAACCGCGAACTTCGTAGAAGTGTTCCAATCGGTACTCGTTGCCCGTCAAGCCGTCAGGAACAAAGGTGTGCCGCACTTCGCGGTTGACACGAACCGGACCGGTGCCGTTAACGTCTGCGAAAATAAACTGCATCGTGTCAAGAATACCGAGATGGTCGTCAGAAATTTGAATCGCAGCACGGGGATTGCCGTTTTTGGGCTTAATCAGCAAGAGCGAACTCGGGCGACCGATCTTGTCCATGGCAGTCTGCACCTCATTGAGTTCCGGCACGAAGCCTGAGCTGTGATCGGAGACAACCACAATGGTGGTGTTGTCAAAAATATTCTCTTTGCGCATCCAGTCAAACCAGCGGCCCAGTGTCGCAAGCGAGCAGACTTCAGCGGCCATCTGACCTTCAGGAATGCCGTCGGCGCGAGTGCCCGGAGTTTCGTGGTCAAGCAGTCGGCAGGAGCCCGGTTCCGTAAACCACGGATAGTGGCTTAATTCCGAGTCGATGAACTTGAAGGTGTTCTTTTGCGCCTTCGTGTTGGACACTTCAGGTAAAAGTTCAAAAAGCGCCAGATCACGGTAGAGGTTATAGACAAGCGCAGCGGTGCTTTCACCCATTAAGCGTTCAATCCAGCGGCCGTCCTTATAGATGAAGTTCTTCAAACTCCAGGGTACGGAATTAAAGAGACTCACGGCAATAAGGAAGCTGTCGCTGTTGCCGCGATCCACCTTGAGGTTATTTTGAGCCGTGTAGCGGCGCACGTAGCTGTCGCCGATGTTGCGGATCAAAAGCGGCTGATGGTCGGTGTATTTGGCCAGGCGGTTTCGCTCGGTCCAGTTGCGCTCGTAGAGCACGGCATCGTAGCTCTTACCGAAGCGGTTAAGCGTATCGGCAAAGCCGCGATTGATCTTTTCAGCCAAAGTGAGATCCGTTTCCTTATTGAGTTCCCACGGTGTGCACTTTTCGCCGCAGATAATGGAAGGCAGACTCGAGAGCGTGGAGGGACCCGAAGAGAGTGCCTCACGGTACCAGGTAAAACCTCGGTACTGCTCTTGAAGTATCGGGTTTTCTGCCATGATGCGGTCAAGGTGGCGGCCTGCAAAAGCATCCAGCATGACCACAACGACATTGTGACCGTTCTTGCTGAAGCCGAAAAGTCGGTCATTGTAGTCGGGCAGCTCAATTGACTGCTCGTTTTCGGCGTCACGCGCCCAGGCTTCCTGCGTGGCTTTAAGCATCACAATGGAGTTAATGAGGCTGCCGGCGATGCAAAGCACCAAAAGAGTCTTCACCCAAGCGGCTTTCCCTGTACGGATAAGCCAGATGAAAACGGCGGAGAAAAGAGCGACGACTGCGAAGTCCACGAGCACATTGACCGAGCGGAAAAGCGGATCGGTATTGGCAATGATGAAAGCTTGAATCGTGCCGACATTTAAGGGCAAGAGGAACGCGTAGACCGTCATCAAAAGCGAGATGAAGGCGAAGGTGTACCCTGCGCAGTTGTCATAGCCCGTGAGTTCAAAAAGTTTGACCAGGCACCAGAAGAAGACGCCTGCCACCGCTACACACAGCAATAGCGTGGCAAGCACTTCTTCAATTCTTGAAAAGCCTTCCGGTGCGGTCGTATAAGCTTGAATCGGCAGATAAAAAGCCAGGAGAATCACAAGCCAGATCGCCGCCGGCGTCAAAAGCGAGGCGGGTTTGGCAGAGCCTGAGTACAAAATTCGACCCAACCCCACTTTAAAGTGCGTGAGGATGAGCGAAACCATCAGGAAAGCAATGCCTGCGGTAAGCGAGAAATAGTGGCGGTTGGAGCCTAAGAAATTCCACTTGCCCCAAACCTTTAATTCGTAATAGATCAAAAATACCACTAAAACGAGCGCAATCGGGTGCTTCCAGAGCTTAACTCTGACAGACTCGACGATGGCAAGCGCCGCAAAGAGTAAGAAGGCGTAGTCAGATGCGTCGCTTAACGTCATCTTGACAGCGTCCCCCAAGAACGTGATCTGATTGCTGCTGAAGATGGCAAGAGCGGCAGCGGCAATCCAGAGGTAAAAGAGGTAGCCGTCTTTAAACGAAGCGTCGCCTGAAAGCGGACCGTTTTTCTCGGTAAAGGCAAAAACTCGTTTGCCGGTGGTGACAAAAGCCCGCCCCAAACCCTGAAGCTTGCGGCTGAAATGACGCACAAGGTCATAGACGATGTTTTTGCCAAGCGAGAAGATGTTGTTGAACGTCCAGTAGAGAACCAAGCCTGAAGCGGCGTTATACAAAAGCACCAGGAAAAGCGCGGCCATGCCGTAGAGCTGGTATTTGTCGCGCTTAGAAAGGTTTTTGGTGTAAATGAGGGCGCTTGCGATATTGATGACCGTCATCAATATCGGCATGAAGTTAATCGCAAAACCGCCGATCACAAAAAGCTTATCAGGCTTTGAGAGATCGGGCAGCCCTAAAAAGGTGACGCCCTGAAGCGGCTCAAAGTGGCTTAAGAAGTGATAGGCCGCAAAGAAAAACGGAATCTGCAGGAAAAAGCCGATACTTGAGCGCATCGTCAGAAGCGGCGAGTAGCCTGCCTGTCGATGCATTGTGGTGATCATCGCGAAGCGCTCCTGACCCTTATAGGAGCGCTTGATCATGGCTTCCTTGTCTTCAAAACTCTTGCGGATGGCCCGTTCTTCTTCCTGCCAGGCTTCAGCCTTCATGTAGATAGGCAAAATCACACAGTTGACGATGAGACTCATCGCAATGATGGCCCAACCCCACTGCTGTGTGATATCAAAGCCCCAAAGGAGCGCCTTGTGCATCCAGAATTCAAGCGGGGCAATAAAGAGGGTGTATAAAAAGTCAAGCATTTCTTAGTGCCCCTTTTGAGCGTGAACGGAGTCAGCGAGTTTGATGAGCGCATCGGCAATGGGCTCGCCCGCATGACCGAAGTTGACAACGTTGGCGCTGCGAATAGCTTCAATGCGTGCGGCCATGTCTTCGTGGCGCGCAAGAAGCTCGGAAACCAAAGCAGGGATGGTGTTTTCAGCGCCGGGCAGCACGCGTTTGCCAAGCGAATCAAGCGCCTGCATTTCCCAAGCTTCGTGCGGAATTTCCCAAGCTTCAAAACCGTCCTTCATGGGGCCGTTGCCCACAGAAATCACCGGGCGCAGGAAAATAAAGGCAAAGTCAAAAATCACGCCCGAGACGTCGGAGATCATGAGTTCGGCGCGGCTTAAACTCTTAAAGCCGTCGGGGTTGCGGTCCCACTCGATGCTGTCAAAGTCCTTGAGTTCCACAGCAAGCTTATCCATGAGCTCTTTATCGGAAATGAAGCTTTGCGGGTGAGGACGCAAAATGACGCGGTAGCCTGCTTGCGCCAGAAGTTTCGGGATCATGGCGCCCGTACGCGTCAAAAGACCGTTTTTGCCCCAGGTCGGTGCAATCAAAATGGTGTTGGGTTCAGGTTTCAGGTCGTCCGTCTTTCGGGCAAGCATCCCGTCAAAATAGGGGCAGCCCAAAAGCGGAAGGTCTTTGGGCGGCGTGTGGCGAAGCGCTTCAAGGCAGCGAAGGCTTTTGGCCTGAGCGGGACCTGCGCAGTAAAAAGCGTCGTAGTAGTCAAAGCTATAAAACTTGTAGGTGTGGATGTCGCCTGCGGCATGCACGATATGGACGTATTTTTTTCACGCCCGCAGAGCGCCTGATTTGCAGCACGTCGATACCGGGTGTAGTGAGCGCAAAAACGTCAGCCTCAAGAAAGCCCAGCGCCGTGTAGGCGGTCTGACCCTTGCCGATAAACTTGGCATGAATGAATTGATCAAGACCGCTTTTAAAGACCGGATCGTTTTCGTCACTCGTGAGATACGTGGCACGCACTTTTTTGCGGGCAAGCGCTTCAAGTACCGGTTTAAAGGTTGACCAGTAAGCGGCCGACTCCGCATAAAAAACGATGGAATTATTCTTCAGATCGTCTTTTTTGCCGCTTAACTTGAAAAACATCGAGCGGATCATGCTCGGCAGTTTTCGGATGAGAAAGTACGCACTTGATGTCAAACCGATCAACACCGACAGCAGCATGCTGCCTGTGCCCGGATCCAGGTAGGCATAGGCGTTTAACGGACAATAAAGTGTCAGTCCGATAGCGGCAATTTTGAGTACCTTGTCGATCAATTTCATTTTCTATGACTAAAAAGTTTTAAAGCGATACATCTGACGGCCAGAGCCGAGACAAAGATTAACGTTGACATCGCGGCGCCTTCTGAAATAAAGCCGCTGTCAATCATCTGGATGGCCGCGACTGCCGCGGGCATCGTTTGCGGAGTGTATAAAAACACCACCGCGGAAATTGTGGTAAGCGCTGAGGCAAAAAGATAACAGAACACTTCACCGATGCCGTTCACACTCATCGGAATCAATACCCGTCGGATGGTTTGAAGTCTTGAAACCCCTAAACTCAACCCAACGGTTTCAAGACGCCGGTCAACAGAGGCCAGCGTATTGACCGCACTCATGTGTGAGACTGTGTAAAGGTGTACCAGGGTATTGAATACCAAAAGCGCCATGGCACCCGCGGCGCAGGCAAAAAGTGAGACGCCGGAAAAGGCAAGCGCAAAGGCTAAGCCCAGGACTGTTCCCGGAATGCATAGGGGAACGGTTGCCAGTGCCTCGTAAAGTTTTTTCAATGTGCCCGGCACAAAATCGATGCGAAGTTTAATATAGGCACCCGCAAAAGCAAAAACAGTACCGCAGACAGCTACCCAGAAAGCGAGGATAAAACTGTTAAACCAGGGCTCAATCCCGTAGGTGGAATTTCTGAATTGATAGTTGGCAAGCGTCAGCTCCGGCACATAGGGCCAGAAGGTGACAAAAGAGCCGTAAATCACAACGATGATGCTCGCAAGCTCAAATAACAAGAATGCCCAGGCCAAAAGTGCCGAGACAATATTTTGTGAAAGACTTTGGGCGGGAAAACCTGCACCTTGTGAATTTTGACCTTTTGGGCGGCAGTGCGTTGAAAAATAAAAAGCCAGAACGCTCGGCAGCAAGAGCCAAAGACTCAGAAAGGCCGCAGCCGCATAGTCCTGATTGCCGATTGCCTGATTGTAGATTTCGGTGGCAAGCATCGGGTAGTTGCCGCCCAAAAGTTTCGGCACACCGAAGTCAGTCACCGTGAGCACAAACGCAATCAAAAAGGCGTTGATTAAACCCAGCCGGCAGTGAGGCAAAATGACAGTAAAAAAGCAGCGGGAATCAGAGGCGCCCAAAGAGCGCGCTGCCTGCATAAGTCGGTAGTCGAATTTTTGCAGAGTTAAAAGCACCTGCAGTGTGGTGTGCGGCAGCGTGAAAATGAGGGCACCCAAAAAGATACCGACAGCGCCGTACAAAGGTGTCTGAATTAAAAGGCCGTTATTGCCGATGAGGTAAATGAGACCGATGGCGGGCATGACCGACGGCGCAAAAAGCGCAGCGGGAAAAAGGGCACGCGCAAGCGTTGAGGTCGTCCCCCGGGTTGTCACAATGTGAAGGGCAACGGCAAAGCCCGTGGCTGTGGCAGCCAGTCCCACAGCCAGCCCCATGGTGAGCGTATTGGTAAAGGCGCGGATATTGTAGGCAGTCAAAAGGCTGCCTAGGGCAGAGCCAGCGAAAAGCTCAGCACCGAGCCGTGCTGCCGGCAAAAGAAGACCGACAGCCAAAAAGAGAGTAAGCGCGGCAAGAAGGAGCGTGGGCAGAAGTTTTCTCAAGATGCGCTCCACGTTCTCAGCCTCTCAGGGGCAAGTCTTACGGCATAAAGTTGGCCTATTTGAAGGCTGTCGGCAATGGGTTTGGTCCGGGGGATCTGAGCGGTGATCACGGTCTCAAAGTCATTTAAAAGAAAGTGAGCCGTGACGCCGGCACCCGTAAACTCCTTGGTCTGAAGCTTGCCGCTAAAGGTATTGGATTGGGCAAAAGCGCGCTCGGTCGCGTTTAACACTTCCACATCGGAAAAACGGATACCGGTAAGCTTTCCCTCATTGATCTCAGCCGATTCAATAAGATTCATGCCGCCCGCAAAGGTAGCAACAAAGGGGGTTAACGGCTGATCGTAGATTTCAGCGGGCGTTCCGGCCTGCTCCACTTTGCCGTCTTTGATCACGACGATATAGTCTGAGAGACTCAATGCCTCATTTCTGTCGTGCGTCACCATGATGGTGGTGATGCCGGCTTTTTGCTGAATTTCGCGAAGTTCGCGCCCGATCTTTTCTCGGTTTTGCGCATCAAGCGCTGAGAGCGGTTCATCCAAAAGTAAAAACCGGGGGTGAATCGCAAGCGCTCGGGCAATGGCTACACGCTGCTGCTGACCGCCCGAAAGTTCGGCGGGATAGCGATTCTCAAGCCCTGTGAGACGCGTCATCTCAATTAAGCGGGCAAGCTTTTCAGCTTTGTCTTTTTCAGGCGTGTCTTTGGGGACACCATAGAGAATATTGTCTCTGACCGTAAGGTTGGGGAAAAGCGCATAGTGCTGAAAGACAATGCCTGCGCGCCGCTTGGGCAGTGCGAGGTGCGTAATGTCTTCGTTATCGTAGGCAATGCGGCCTTCCTGAACTTCTTCAACACCGGCCAAAAGCATTAAAAGCGTGGTTTTGCCGCTGCCCGAAGGTCCCAAAAGCGAGGTGAAGGCGCCAAGGGGCAGCTCAAGATTGATATCGGTGAGCGCGGCAAGCGCGCCGTAGCACTTGGTGAGATGAGAAATCGTCAAAGACTTGGTCATAAAAATCACCTTGCGATAATGGATTGCCAGCGAGAGAGCATCTCACTTTTCTGCGCGGCGGCGCTTTTGAAGTCAAGCGGTAAAAAGCGCTCGGCCATTGCGCGTCCCTGAGGGGTGCTGAAGCGGTCAATCGCAGCGATGCCGCTAAAAGAGGCGGCGATGTCAGCAACAGGTTTTGTCGCGCAAAAGTCCAGAAACTTTTTGGCCGTATTGGCATTCGGAGAGCCCAAGGGTAATGCACAGCCTTCGGCATCCCAGGCAATGCCTTCCTTGGGTTCTACCGTGATAACGGGGATAGAAAAGCGCTTAAAAGGCCTCACGAAAGCTTCTGAAGTGAGCGCAATGGGGATTTCACCCTGTGCGGCCATGGCAGCGGGCCTCGCGCCCGAAGCGGTATAAAAGAGAATGTTTTCGTGAAGTTTTTCAACGTAGTGCCAACCGGCTTCATCTCCCATGCCTTGAATCCAACCCAATAAGAACATAAAGCCTGTGCTTGAAGCGACGGGACTCGGCATCACGATTTTGCCTTTATAAATCGGATTGAGAAGATCGGCCCAACCGGCGGGAATCGGCAGGTTTTGTTTCTTTAAAAGGTCGGTATTGACGCAGATGGAGCCTCCCCAGGCATTGATGCCGATCCAGGAATAATCATCGGCGCGCATTTTGGGGTTAAGTTCCGAGGCGTTTTGCGGTTTGTACGGCTCGAGAATTCCCGAAGCTCTCAGGCGCTCAAGCGCAATGGCAGAAAGCCCCAGAATGACATGGGCCTTGGGGTGTTCTTTTTCAGCCAAAAGGCGTGCCGAGATGGGTCCTGCTGAATCCCGTACATAAGTGAGTTCCACCTCAGGGTGCGCTTTTTCGAACGCACTCTTATAAGCAGGTAAAAGTTCAGGTTCGACTGCGGTGTAGACAAGCAATTCCTCCTTGGCAAAAACCTCTGAGGAAATTGCCAAAGAAAACGCAATGAGAAGCCCGGTGACCGCCTTGGCTAGTCTCATCATTCGAGACGGAATTCCTTTTTGATGGATTCAATCAGGAAGCGCGCCACCTTATCCGACGCTCTCGAGGGTTTCGCGTCGGTGTTCATTTCAATTAAGCTGTCCAAAACGCGCTCGCGCAGAATCGAAGAGCTGATGCCTTCGGTGCGCGGGAAAATCACGAGTTTTTCCTTGGGGATGTGGTTGGAATTGTCGTGACCGTGCACGAGAAAGTCGCAGTTTTGCTCTTTCATGTAGTCGTAAGAGATGAGCCAGGGGCTGGGCACCACTTCTTTGACGTATTTGATGGCTTCGAGAATTTCTTTTCGCTCATCAAAATTCATCTCCGGTGTGTAGCCCTTCGTGCGTTTGATTTCATCGTCTGTCGTCAGTGCAACAACAACGTCGCCGATCTCAGCGGCTTTTTTCAGTAAACGGATATGACCGTGGTGAATCAGCGTGGCGGACATGTCCACCATCACACGAGGGCGCTTTTCTTCTGACATAACTGCTCCGAAAATGACTTGCGCAAATTCTTAAAAAACTTGGCAAAAATACAATCTTCTAACTATATCCCCGAATTTTAGAGGTTGCGTCAAAAAAAGGTCAAAACGCTGAAAGGTTTAGTTCAAAGACTCGGGTGATATTCGGAATTTTCAAAAGGTGTCTTTGAGAAAACTGAGGCGAAAAAGAAGCGCGATCAACTCGCGCTTCTTAAAGTTCTGGCACTTCCCAAAGTGCTCTGCCGATTTACGAAGCAGGCACTTCAGGAAGATTGGATTAATAGCCTTAGAAGGCGTAGCGGGCACGAATTGAGAAGGCATTGTTCATGCGTTCATCGCCGCCCACATCCAACTCGTAAGAGGCGCCGACCGTCCAATTACCTGTTTGAGCATTTACACCCAAAGTCATTTGAACCGGCGCGTCGTCAATTACTTGAGTCTTGATGGTTTCCGAAGCTGTGCTCCAACGAACCTTGCTCGTAGCTTCGTCATCACCGAAACTTGGAACGACTGAAATATCAGCCATCGGAGCAACACTCCATGAACCGACATTGATATTTCCGGAGAAAGCTACACCCAAAGGAGCCGTAAAGACATCCATGGTGTCGGATTCCGTCTTCAAAGCACCGGTGTAACCGTCAACATCAAGGCGCGTCCAACGAATACCAACGTGTGGAACGATATCAAAAGAGCCGAGTTTGTAGAGGTATTCACCACCCAAACCTAAGGTCCATGCATCAGCATTTACCTTGTCACCAATGTCCATACCGAAGGCGGTAGCAGACAAATCGGACTTGGTGTGCATGTAACCGACATCGATCTTGCTGTTGAAGTTGCCCATGCGGTGACTACCGTAGAATGACACGCCGACGAAATCGACATCATTGTCTACATTAATAGCAGCGTCCTTGGAGCCACCGTCGCCCTTGCCGACAGTCACTGCCGCGCCGACAATCGCTCCGCACGGAGCCACTGTATCAGCCCCGAGCACAGCCCCATAGAGGTCCATGTCATAGCCGCCGTTTCCGTACAGGTCCTTGGCTTGGTTGAAGCCACCCAAGACATCGGCCCAAACCGTTACGCCATTAGTACGGTCAAAATTACCGGTGAGCGTCATACGACGATCAAGCGAACGGTTCATCAGTTCAGAAGCATCCAAAGCGGCGTTATATACACCCGCGGTGGCTGCTAGTGCAGCTGCTTGGTTACTGATTTCAACAGCCTGAGCCTCGGTTTGCACACCAAATTGGGTATGGTAAGCCAAACGAGAGAGGAACTTCGTGCCGCGATCAGCTGATTCAGTTCCTTCTTCGAATGAGAGACCGGCATCCAGCCAGGTGTTTAAGAGACCGGCTAATTCAGTGCCGACAAGTGTATCGCTACCTGCCGCCAAACGTTCTGCCGTATAGGTGATCGTATTGTCGCCGTTTAAAGCCAAAGTTACATCCATCAAGGCGTTGGCGTTGACGATCACATCGTTAATGTTTTCTGCCGTTACACCCGTGATGCTTTGACCCTTGATGACGCCAATACCGGAATCAGTAATTTCAGCATTGACTAAGGAAATTTTGGCTTTTGCATTAATATCAACCGCTCCAGTGGCTTCCAGAGCATATGTTGAATCGCTCAAACCGGCTACGTTTAATATAGTCAAGGTATTAGCTGCGAGCTTAACTCCGCCTTGTTCAGGCAAACCTTCCGTTGGCATTTCTTCGAGACTGCCGTTAACGTAAACAGAACCTTCTTTCACTTTTAAAGGTGCACCGACATACATAACGGCTTGAATCGCATCCTCACCGTATTGCAGTTTCGTTGCATCAAAGGCACTGACAGCCGCCTGTTTATCAGCGCCGAATACAAAGGTTGAGTTTTGACCGACAATCACTTTAGACTTCAAGCCTTCCTCAGACACTTGATTAACTGTCAGGAAAGATCCATCAGCCATGCTCTGACCATCGACCCAGGCCGGGTCAATAAAGATCGTGCCGGAGTGATCCAGAGTGCCAACAGTTAAGTTACCGGCCGCCTCTTGGTTACCGACTGCGATCGTACCGCTACCCGAAACCTTAGTAATTTCAAACGTACCGGCATCAACCATTAATTGGCTATCATCGTACATGACCACTTCATGTGAAATGGTTCCTTGAGCATCTTCAACAGCGATCCCGCCTAACTGCAGATTACCGGCAAGATTAATGGTTTTTTCACCCTCAACTTCATCCTCGAAATTCACGAGTTCGCTCGATTCACCGCTGGTACCGAAAAGCGTCAGTGTTTTATCTGCTTGAACCGAAACGGTGTCACCGGATTCAACGACCAAAGATTTAACCCCGGCTGTCTTATTAACAGTGGCACCCTCTCCAGATTCACCAGCAGCAACATTCAAATCAACTGTCGTAGAGGAGAAAGCATTGTCTTGAATGTCATCAATTTCGACTTCGGTGAGTTCATTACCTTCATCGTTAACAAGCGTACCGGTGAAAGTCACCTTTCCGTTTTGGAGAGCATCGGTGGCTGAATAGGAATAAGCTAAATTCCATTTTTCATCATTGATAATAAGGTTGCCGCCCGAAACGGTCAGACCATTTTTAAGTCCACCGACTTTTTCTCCAGTACCGTCCTCACCTAATCCGTTCATAAACGCTTGAGCGGAACCCGTGGCTAAAGTGGCTCCACTGGCAATGGTCAACTCACCACCTTTTGAAAGATCAATTGTTTCTGCTTCCATTGTCCCGCGAGACAAAGTGAAGTGTCCACCGTTGGTACCGACGAACTGACCGACAGTGAAGTCACCTTTTTCGACAGACATCGTAAAGGTACCGTCAGACCGGAGTTGATCAGCATGAAGTGAACCGTCTGTCATACGGGCGTTGCCCTGAGTGGCCTGAAGCACTTCTGTAGAAACACTGCCGCCAGAGACTTCCAAGGCTACGGTTGTGTCATCGGCTTCGCGGTCGACAACCACGTTCTCCCAGGCATAGTCACCCGCAGAAACAACAAATTGTGAAGGAACAAACTCACCGGTCACTTCGGAATCAGGACGGATGATCACACCGGTCATAAAGTCTTCATTGCCGATTGCTCCCAAAATGCCGCCGGCCAATTCAAAGCGACCTTCGTGCAGTAAGGCATTACCGTTTACATCAAAGACATCGTCATGCAGACTTTCAAGATATTTGGCACCGGTTTTAACAATCCAGTTATCGCTGCCGAAATGACCGTAGTTGTTGAGCGTTGTACCAGCTTCTAAAATGATGCTGCCTTCAGCTTCAATGTCACCTTCTTCCTGATTGGTCAGTGTGACATTTTCAAGTGTGATCGAGTCGGCTACATCTACCTTAACCGTGTTTGTTACCGTAGCATTGTTGATCGTCAGTTTGCCCGTGCTGACTTGTGCACCGGCATTAAAGGTGATTTCAGATTCTTCGCCATTGATGGTGATGTCACCCGCTCCGCTGACCGCACCGAGGATATTGACCGCTCCGTTGATCGTCATTTTGCCGTCTACGGTCATTGCCATATTTTTATCAACAAAAACGGCACCGTTCAGTGTGGTAGTACTACCTTGAGCAAAATTGACTCCAAAGTTTTTCGTTGTCGGATAAGTCCCCTGATCATCACTGGTTTGTTGACCAGAGGGAGGGGTTAAAGTGTGTTCAACGTAGAGAGCGTACGCATCACCGTTTTCGGATTGTGCCGTGAGGGTAGATTGACCGGCAAAGGTTAAATTTGCATTACCCGTAACGTAAACTGCAGTGGTTCGATTCTGACCGATACCTTCGGCATTGACCGACAAGGTTCCGTTCGAGATAAAGTTCCCGTTATCAGCAAAAATACCCACTGTATCGTCACCATGGGCATTGATTGTCAGAGAGGCTTCTTTATTAACGGATACCGTTGCAAAGGTTTCAGCATTATCTTTATCGGAGTAGTGCATGAAAAGAGCGTAAGCCGAACGATCTTGAGCTGCGTTGTTCACAGAAATCGTAGCGTTACCGCGTTCAAACACCATTTGCGGAGTATCCACGGCATCGGCCGACAACAAAACACCGTAGACATCTACGCCGTTTGAATGAGTCGAGGAGGCGGAAATCGTGGTCTGGTCGGCAGAGAATATGGCTTTGCGCTGATTATGTGCATCACCAATCGGATTTTCCAGAAGATAACCATACACAGCCGATTCACCATCGGCATCGCGCTGCATGACAGCAGTGGCAGAAATAAGCGTCTGGCTGCCTGTGAACTGAACAACACCGCCGGCGTGATTAAAGCCCAACACTTCCAGATAGGTCGGTTCGGCAATATCAGAAACACTCACACTGATGCTGGCGTTATTAGCTGTGATAGTTTGATTCTGATCAATGCTATGAACGCCGGAGATGAACGTTACATCCTGGGTTCCGCCATCATCAAAAAGCACACCGAAATCCTCATAACCCTCTTGGGATCGAATTTCATTTAAATCTGATTGGGTAAAACTTTGATTAACAGAAAGCGTGGGAGAAAGATTGTCGCCGGTTAAAAGGACTTTATTGGCTAAAGCATCGTAAGACGTGCCATCGTAAATCTTTACTGCCGTCCAATTAGTTAACTCGACCGAATCGTCGGGTCTTTGTTCAGCTAAAGCTGTGTGAGAAACTAGGCCAAAAGAGGCTAAAACCGCTGCCGCAATTAAAGAAGTGCGAAAGCGCTTATTCTGAGAATGGGGGCGGGGAATTATTGCCATGTGATACGCTCCTTCTAAAAACAACAGAAAAAGAGATTTGTCGTTTTAGGCTCTTTATTTGCCTTCTGGGAAATTTCTTGTCTCCTATAAACGACAAAGAGGAGAGGTCAAGAGCTTTTAAACGCTCAACGGATTGATTTTTAAGCATTTTTGTCTGTTCTCAAGAGGTTTGAGCGGTAGAATCATCCTTTTCTTTTATCCATTTGGGAAACCACACATCCGGATCCTCCACCTCTTAGCGTCTGCCGGCAATAATGACCGCAGAGGCAACAACCATAAATAACATATTGAGAATCAGGCTAATTGTTTTTTTAATTGTTGCTCTATCGAGTATGGGTTTCTCCACTTTAGACTTCTCCATCAGAGCAGAACTCATCAGGAGCAAGGCAGTGAAAAAAAGTAAAAGTGTATTGCACTGCCGCAATAAAATTTCTTGGTTTTTATTAAACTGTCATAAAATTTTTGATAATTTTGTAAATTGTATAAAATATTAGCCGAATTATTTAAATTGGTATTTTTTTTGAGTGTTATATGATTTTTTCTGGTGATTTCCCGGTAAATGACAAAAAAATTGGATATGCCTTTTTGAAAACTCAACTTCAGTTACCTGTCTTTGAGCCAAAAGTTGTTGCAGAGCTTAGTACATCTGTAACCAGCATAATTCGAAAAGATGATTTGCTATTAGTGTCGACGCGATATCGTTTAGCGCCTGATGACCTTGTCGGTCATATCCTTTTTGCCTTGAAGCACGAAGGCATTAATTTGCAGATACTGTCTGAAGCATTGCGTCACGTCAGCGAAGAGTCATTACTTAATTCCATTACCTCTAAGTTATCGGGGATATATCAAAGAAAATTAGGTTACCTGTGGGAATTTTTTAACAATAAGGAATTGCCTGTGACGGTTCCGGGCAATGTGCGATATATCAAACTCTTTGACGAAGATCGTTATGTCACCGGACATGGAATCAAAAATGCAAAATGGCACGTAATTTTCAATGGATTGGGCAATCTGAATTATTGTCCCACGGTTGAAAAGACCGAAAAAATTAAAGCGGCACTGGCCGATGATGTACTAAATCGCGTGCGGAAGTATCTATCTGAGATCGGTCGAATCAACGCCGATCGTGCTTTGCAGTGGGCCTATTTAAGCGAAACCGAAAGCAGTTACGCCATTGAAGGGGAAAGGGCAGATCTGAATAAATCCGAAAGATTCGTAAAACTTTTAGAACATGCTCATGACAATGTTGAATTGACAGAAGATTATTTGTGCGATCTGCAAAATCAAGTCATTTCCAATCCTTTCGACATGGCGTTTTCTTATCGCACAGAACAAAATTGGCTGTCCGGTGCCGGTCGAGGGGTTTTGTCAGTCACGTATGTGCCTCCGAGTCCTGAGTGTTTGGAAGACTTAATGCGTGCTTTTTTAGAGATGGCCAATTCGCTTCCGAAGCAAATTAATCCTGTCATCGCAGCATCCATTGCCTCTTTTGGTTTTGTATTTTTGCACCCCTTCATGGATGGAAACGGCCGTCTTTCCCGTTTTCTATTTCATCAGCAACTCTGTTTGTCCGGTCAATTGCACAAAGGACAATTGTTGCCGGTTTCTGTTGCCATGAGAGCGTCAGAAGAAAAGTATCTCTCTACGCTGCAAGATTTTTCTAAACCTTGTCGGAGGTTATGGTCAGTCGTATGGATTGCAGATCATGATTATGATTTTCGATTTAAGGGCAGTGATGCTATTTATCGGTACTGGGATGCAACGTCCTGCGCAGAATTTGGCTTGGAAATGGCAGAGGAGGCATTAGATATCCACCTGCGCCAGGAAGTCAACTATTGGTTGAGTTTTGATGAAATTCATCGGACAGTAAGCGAACGGTATGATGTACGGGAATCTATTTTGCATCATTTGATAAACGGATGCCTGGATCTGAATGGCGTCGTTTCAAAAAATCTGCGCAAACGCTATGCCGACAGAGTTGAAGAAAGTGCTTTTGATTTCATTGAGCAAGTAACAAGGAAAGTTCTGACTCGCCACGCCAGCTAGACAATCGGATGGAAAACGCTGAGTTTTCCCAGGCTTGACACCGGAGTGTCTTGTCCTGAAATATGTTATTTAGGACAAGGCAGACGGTTTTTAACAAATTCTTGGCAATTGTTCCCCGTTGAGCCAATCCACGCAGCGTCTGCCGCCCAATAAGGTTCGCATTTCAACAAAACCGGCATTTTCTTCACGGACTTCACCGATTAGAGCCGCGTCTTTGCCCAAAGGATGAGCCCGCATGGCACAGAGGGCGTTCTCGGCTTCGTCTTTCGGGCAAATCACAATGACCTTGCCTTCATTGGCGACAAAAAGGGGATCAAGCCCTAAAAATTCGCATGCCGCGGCGACAGCCGGTTTGACCGGAATGGCTTTTTCATCCAAAAGCATGCCGACACCGCTTTGGTGCGCGATTTCGTTTAGCGTTGCCGCTAAACCTCCGCGCGTCGGATCACGCAGCACGTGAACATTCGGGGCACTGTTTAAAACCGATTCGATGAGGGTATTTAAAGGGGCGGTGTCGCTTGTGAGATCGGTAAGAAAGGTCATATTTTCCCGAAGCGACATGACGGTTGTGCCGTGATCCCCCATACTTCCTGAAATAAGGATGGCATCGCCCGGTTGGGCCAAACGTCCGGAAATCGGTTGATCGGTCAGCTTTTCACCGATGCCGGTGGTTGCAATATAAATACCGTCGCCGTGCCCTTTTTCTACAACTTTGGTGTCACCCGTAACAATGGCAACACCAGCTTCGCATGCCGCCTGACTCATGGAATCGACAATCGTCTTGAGGTCTTTGAGCGCAAAACCCTCTTCAAGAATGAAGCTTGCCGTAATATAAAGGGGTCTTGCGCCGCAAACAGCCACGTCGTTAACCGTCCCGCAAATGGCAAGGCGTCCGATATCGCCGCCGGGGAAAAAGAGGGGCGAAACCACGTGAGCGTCGCAGGAGACCACGACGGCATTTTTCAGTACAGGAAGTGTTGCCCCGTCATGCCCGTCATCAAGCCAGGTATTGCGAAAAGCCGGTGTGAAAATCTCCTCAATCATTTGTGCTGTCGCAAGTCCCCCCGCGCCGTGACTCATTTCGACCCGTCCGTTTTTTAAATCCAGTTTTTTGATGAAATTCGGTTTAATACTGCTCATGACAAAGCTCTCTTATAACGATTTTTGAGTCTTTGGCGCATAACGCCAATACGCCGCACAGGCGCCTTCGGAACTTACCATGCAGGCTCCGATCGGTCGGGCCGGTGTACAGACTTTCCCAAAAAGCGGGCATTCAAAGGGTTCTTTTTCCCCGCGCAAAATCGCGCCGCAGGCGCAGACCCGATTGTCATCAATGTGAATGTCTTTTAAATCAAAACGTGTTTCGGCATCTAAGTCCCTGTAAGCTTGACGAAGTTTAAGCGCCGATTGCGGCACCATCCCCAGACCCCGCCATTCAAAAGAGTCCCGCTTTTGAAAAACTTCATCCATAAGATGAATAGCTTGCGTATTGCCAAGTCGTGTTACCGCTCGGGAAAATTCGTTTTCCACCTCGTGCCTGCCGTCGTTGGTTTGTCTGACAAGCATCAAAATGGCAAGCAGCATATCAAGCGGCTCAAAGCCCGCGATCACCACGGGCATGCCCCAGTCTCGGCTAAAGGGCTCGTAGGCTGCAGAACCGATCACGGTTGAGACGTGGGCGGGGCCCACCAACCCGTCAAGCTTGGGGGCATCGGGGTTTTGCGGGGCAGTTTTGAGAATATGATTCATCGCCGCGGGTGTGAGCACGTGATTAACAAAGACCGAAAAGTTTTTTAGTCCCATTTTTTGCGCGCTCAATACTGCCACTGCCGTGGGCGGAGTTGTGGTCTCAAAACCGATTGCAAAAAAGACCACCTCCCGAGAGGGGTTCTCTTGGGCAACTTTAAGCGCATCCATCGGCGAATATACCATGCGGATATCCGCCCCAAGGGCTCGGGCGTCAAAAAGTGATTGACCGTGCGCGGCGGGCACGCGCAGCGTGTCGGCATAGGGGCAAAGAATGACCTCATTTTTAAGTGCCAAGGGTTTGG
>ERZ779866.1118-NODE-1118-length-28157-cov-19.864173_pt1 | contig 28157 bp, 29 predicted proteins | sample MGYA00511248_ERZ779866 | MGnify/ENA primary metagenome ERZ779866 (study PRJEB29588, sample SAMEA2155758) | human gut metagenome | biome: human gut; feature: human-associated habitat; material: faeces | place: Denmark | collected 2008/2010 ... | reverse complement strand
GATATCCCATAAAACCAGATACACTCAAATGCGGTGGAATCTCCACCAACATATGTATATGATTTGAACAACACTCTGCCTCTACAATATTTACACCTTTTCTTTCACAGAGTTCTCTTAATATTCTTCCAATATCTGCTTTTAATTTTTTATAAATTACTTGTCTGCGATATTTAGGTGCAAACACAATATGATATTTGCATCTCCATTTAGAATGTGATAAACTTCTTATGTCATTCATTGACAAAACCTCCTGCTTCTATATTTTGGTTGCCAGACCAATTTCATTATAGCGCAGGAGGTTTCTTGCTTAGACTAAAGTATTTTTACCTACCCCCAGTTGAACTGGGGGTTTTGTCACACCTATTCGGCGTACAAGCAAAAGCCGCTTTTCTTCCGAAAAAGAAAAACGGCTTCTGTTCAAATATGTGCGTGATAACCGACTTTTTCCACAGCGGCACAAAGCTTCTCCACAGAAATCTGCTCTTTCTGCCGCACCATTGCCCGGTTCTGCTTCAAATCTACTTCCACCCATACGCCATCTATGGCATTGAGGGCATTTTCCACCTGTTTGGCGCAGTTCTGACAAGTCATCCCCTCAATTTACAGCATCACATGATGGCTGTAATGATCGGGATTTTTGTCTACCCTTCGAGGCTTTGGCACGTCACCGCCTCCGCAGCAGCCGGACACCAATTTTTTGGAATAACTTTTCACAGCAATGACAACCACAATCACCAGCAGCGCTGTCAAAACCGCCGTTGCCACACTTCCCATAAAAAGCCTCCTTTCTGCCCTCAGGCAGTCTGTTCTTCTTTCCCCTTTGGCAGCAGAGGACGCATACTGGTACCGCTGATGGCAACGGTGGACAGGTTATGGAAGAAAGCGGAAACTGTGGGCTGCAAAATGCCTGCCAGTCCCAGCAAAAGCAGAGATGTATTGAATCCGATGATTGCCTTGTAATTTCTGGAGATACGTCCCATGAGCGCCTGACTTAAGTGACGCAGTGTCACCAGCTCCCACAGTTCCCCGGAGAGCAGGGCAATATCCGCCACTTCTCTGGCTAAGTCTGAGGCGTCTTTCATGGCAACGGACACATTGGCAGCGGACAGGGCCGGAGAATCATTGATACCATCCCCTACCATAATGACCGTTCTGCCTTGGGCTTTGATTTCTTCCACTTTTGCCGCCTTATCCTCTGGCAGCACCCGGGCGTAATATTCCGTAATACCCAGCTGCTGACAGGCAGTGCGGGCTGCTTTTTCCCCGTCACCTGTCATCATGATGATGTGCTGGATGCCTGTCTGCCGTAGAGCCTCGATGACTTCCACCGCCTCCTGACGGACAGGGTCATGGATGAAGATGGCCCCTGCCAATTCCTCGCCGATGGCAAGATACACAGCGGAGTCTGTGCTGTCCACAGCTTCCATTTTTTCCCGGTCTGCGTCTTTCAAAGGAATACCTTCATCCTCAAAAACAAAGTGCGGGCTGCCGATAACGACTTTTTTGCCCTCCAGTTCCGAAGCGATGCCATGGGCAACCACATACTTCACTTCCGCATGGCGTTCCTCATGGAACAGACCTTCTTCCGCCGCCTGTCTGACGATGGCACGGGCAACGCTGTGGGGAAAATGTTCTTCCAAACATGCCGCTGTCCGCAGCACTTCATCCCGTTCATAATCCCCAAAGGCAATGACCTGAGAAACCTGAGGGCAAGCTTCTGTTAGCGTACCTGTTTTATCAAAGATAATGGTATCTGCCGCACCAAAGGCTTCCAGATGTCTGCCGCCTTTGACCATCATCCGATGGTTTGCCGCTTCCCGCATGGCAGAAATAACGGCAATGGGTGTTGCCAGTTTGATGGCACAGGAATAATCCACGGTCAGAATTGCCATGGTCTTTGTGGTGTTTCTGGTGAACAGGAACACCGCTGCCGCTGTCAGCAGATGATACGGCACAATACGGTCTGCCAGACGTTCCGCTTTCCCCTGTACGCTGGCTTTCAGTTCTTCCGAAGCGGCAATGAGATCCATAATCCGCTGAATCCGTGTCTGGGCATTGACTGCCATGACTTCCACAGCCACAGAGCCTTCCTCCACCAGCGTTCCGGCATAAACCATAGCACCTTCTGCCTTTCTCACCGCCAAAGGCTCTCCTGTCATGGTGGCTTCGTTTACCATGGCTTCCCCTTCCTGCACTTTGCCGTCAATGGGAATCATGGTGCCTGTGCGGATACGGAGCCAATCCCCCGCTTTCACATCAGAAAGGGGAATCTGCACATCTCCTTCCGGTGTTACCAGCCATACTTTGTCAATCTGGATGGCAAGGCTGGCAGAAAGAGCTGTTTCCGTCCGTTTTCTGGTGTAGTCCTCCAGAATATCAGAGAAGGACAGCAGGAACATAATGGACGACGCAGAGGAGAACGACCGCTTCAGCATGGAAGCGCCAATAGCCGCCGCGTCCAGTACATTCACGTTCATACGTCCATGAAGAAGACTTTGCAGTCCATGCCACAGAAAAGGCACTGCCCGCAGACAGGTCTTGCAGATTTGCAGAGGAACTGGCAACAGCAGTTTTTCCGCCACTCGCCGCAGTACCATACTGCAAATCTTCTCCTGGAACCGCAGGTCAATGGCCTGTACATCCTCTTCCCCTGTGGGTTCCACTTTAGGGATGTCTGCCCGGCGCAGCTTTCCTACCAACTCCAACAGATTTTCTTTGGCAATTTCCTTGCCATAGTAAATGAGGATACTGCCGTTTTGAGCGCAGGTACGCACCCGCTCCACGCCAATTTTCTGCCGCAGCAAACTGGCAATGCCCCATCCTTCTTCCTCGGAAAAGGCATGCTGCCCCAGACGCAGACGGAGCCTACCGGGGCCATCATAGCAAATGGCATATTTCATATAACATGCCCCCGCTTCTTACTGTTCGCAGTCGCATGCTTCGGCAGCCTGCTGTTTTGCGTCAAAGCAGATGTCTTCTGCTTCTTCTTTGATGTTTGCGAAAGTAGCCTGTGCGTCTTTGTGCAGCTTCATGGCCTGTGCCACAGCGTTCACAGTCACTTCACGGGTCTTTTTGCTCTTGAGAATCTTGCCGCCCACCAACGCTGCGGCGATACCACCCAAGAATACCCACTTTCTGTCACATTCCAAACAATTTTTCCACATAATGCATTCCTCCATTTCTAGTTATTCAATGCTTACTCCACAAGTTTACTATCGCTAACTTTTGTTGTCAATGACTATTTACAAAAAATGGTGTATCCTTTTAAAAGAAGGATGATGAGAAAAAAGGTTGGTGTAACACTTATGAAATTACAGGAATCTGGAGAAAATTATCTGGAAACCATTTTGATATTAGAAAAAAGAAACGGCATCGCACGCTCTGTGGATGTAGCCACAGAATTGGGCTTTTCCAAACCCAGTGTCAGCCGTGCTGTCAGCATATTAAAAGAAGGTGGCTATGTGACCATCGGCAATATTGGCCAGCTCCTGCTGACGGACAAAGGCAGACAGGTGGCACAAAACATCTATGACCGCCACTGTTTCATCAAAGAATGCCTCATGTTCCTGGGTGTCAGCCCGGAAACAGCGGAAGCCGACGCCTGTCGTCTGGAACATGTTCTCAGTGAAGAAACCCTCACCTGTATGAAGGCACACTACGAAAAACACATGCCCAAATCAGAATCATAAAATAATTTCAAAATTCCTATTGACAGCCTATGAAAAACGTGATAGGATGTATCCAGGAGTTAGCAATTGCTAACTATTAATTTTGACAGGGAGTTAGCTTTAGCTAACATACAGAAACTAACAAAGGAGGTTCTGCACATGAGCGTTGTTATCGTGGGCGGTCACGACCGCATGGTTCGTCAGTATATGGACATCTGCAAGAAATTCAACTGCAAAAGTAAGGTGTTCACACAGCTGCCGGGGAATTTCCGTTCCCAGATCGGACAGGCAGATTTAATCATACTGTTCACTTCCACCGTTTCTCATATTATGGTGACAGGTGCCGTACAGGAAGCGGAGAAAAACAATATTTGCATTGCCCGTTCTCACAGCAGCTCATCTTCTGCCCTGAAACGTATTTTGGCAGAACACTGTTGTTGATTTTTACCCAGTGGTTAGCATACACTAACATTCTAAAGTTTGATAGAAAGGAGGATTCCCATGTCCGATTTTGAAGCGGAACTGATCCATCACGCTGCCCCAACTTTACTGGGCAGAAAGCAATCCAATCTGTTTTCCCTGCCTCTTTCCCTTTTGCCAAAGTGCAGAGAAGAAATCGCCCTTTACGGCAAAAAACTGGCGGAAAAAGGCATCTGTATTGTTTATCTTTACAGCTTTAAAAACCGTGTATTCATCATGGTCTATCGTCAAAATGCCATGATGCGGTATCTGCGGGTCCCCCATGTGCGGGATTATCTCATTTCCCTGGGCTATCCTGCCCGTATCGGCAAAAAAGACGCCATGACGGAAACATTGGCTCATCTGCGCAAACGGATGCAGGCAGACGGTGATTTCCCTCATGAAATCGGCTTTTTCCTGGGTTATCCCCCTGCTGACGTATTTGCTTTCATGCGCGAAAAAGGTCAGAATTACAAATGCGTTGGATTTTGGAAGGTCTACGGTGATGAAAAACGAGCACTGCGTATTTTCCAGTGTTATCGTGACTGCCGTGACCAGATGATGGAACAGGTAACTGCGGGCACGTCCATACTCTCCCTCTTGGGCGCGGCCTGAACAGATACATATTTTTCAGAACTTTTTTTCAGAAAAAAGGAGGACAATTATGAGTAAAATTGCTGTAATCTATTGGAGCGGCACAGGCAATACCGCGATCATGGCAAATGAAATTGCCGCTGGTATTGGCACTGATGCTGAAGTATTTTCCGTAGATGCTTTTCATGGCAATGTAGCAGACTATGACAAAATTGCTTTTGGCTGCTCTGCCATGGGCGATGAAGTGCTGGAAGAAGCAGAATTCGAACCTTTCTTCACTGCTGTGGAAGGCAGTCTGAAAGGCAAAAAAGTTGCTCTGTTCGGCTCCTACGGCTGGGGCGACGGTCAGTGGATGCGCGACTGGGAAGACAGATGCGCAAAGGCTGGCGCAAACCTCTTTGACGATGGTCTCATTGTCTGCGGTATGCCCGACGCTGACGGCAAAGCAAATTGTAAAGCATACGGTGAAAAATTCGCCGCTTACTGATTCCTTACAAATTTCCCTTTACACACCCTAACCTTGGGAAATTCTTGACATTTTCTGTATTACACTATCCATAAAGAATACACCAATCCTTCTGTATTCTATAATAAAACACACATACCTTCTTACACAAAAAGGCTGTGAAACTTCGGTTTCACAGCCTTTGACTATCAAAAACTAAATTTTACTTTTTTCAAGGAAGCAGAAGGGCTTGGGAAACGAAGTGTTTCCCAACTGGAATCCGCAGTCGGAATTCACTTCCGACGAGGAAAAGGCGAAGTTTCAAGGCTTTTTAGCCGATGGAATTTCGCCTTTATGCTTCTGTCTACTCGTCAAAGGCTTGAATGAAATGAGCCTTTGACGACAGCTCTCTTTGTGTCCTTATTTTGTCCATTCCAGTTCTGCCGGTGTACGCAGTTTCTGGTGTTTGTAAATGGGAATCTGATATTTCGCTCCCAGCGCTCTCACCAGGTCTTTGTAGCAGCCTTTCATTTTGTCATGGAAAAAGATGGCTTCCACGCCGCCGTCGATGGCATCAATGCAGTCACTTGCCCGCTGCACACCAGTTTCATCCTCATAATGACCGGATACCAGCCACTGGTTCGCCAGAATATGGGTCACTCCAAAGGTTTCGTCCTCACCCCACTGCGTAAAAACAGCCTCCGCGAAGTTGGGCTCAAAGTGTACGCCGCCTACACAGAGGATCTGATGGACTTTTTTGCCGTCGTCCTCAAAAATCTGTGTCAGAGAACGTGCCAATGCTCTTGCAGCCTCTTTGTTGTTCCAGCTGTCCGGTTCACTGCCTACTTCAATATCCATCATTGCCACAGGGAATTTTGTCAGCAAAGTGGGGTCTCCTTCTCCGTGGTATACGCCAGACCAGTGGGTGGCTTCTGTTGCCACATGATAGTCCTCCAGCCCCAATTCTTTTCGGTTCTTTTCCACTGCCAACATGAGATTTCGCATGAGTCTTGGTTTTGCTGCACCAAACACACCAGAGGGCAGATCCCCCAGGGAATGTACGGTCAGCACCTTTTCCGGCGCATGCTCCCCTTCATGCCATGTAACCATGCCGGACACATCGCAGTCCGCAAAATATTTATTCATATCCGGCAGATATTTATTGTAGTCCAGACAAATGGCTGTCTGTGTCGGTGCAAAATAAAAGGTATTCCCTGCCTGATCTTCATAAGACATTACAGGGTTTCCATCAAAAATCATATCTGTTTCTTTCTGCAAAAAGCCTTCTTCCTGCAAGCAGTCCCATACCAGATAGGACACATATCCAAAATCACGATTCACATTGATAAAATAAACAGCTTTTTTCCCTCTCATAGAATGACCTTCTTTCTTTTGTATAAATATTAAAACAATTCGATTTTTATTATATTCCTTTCTTTTCCTTCTGACAATGATTTTTTCATAAGAAAACAGGCGGGACTTTCGTCCCGCCTGTCTATATTGAGAAGGTGTATGCAAACTTTGTATTGATTAGTGATGGCAATGTCCACCGCAGGAACTGCAAGAACCGCAGTTGCCGCTGCATCCTTTGCCTTCTTTTTTGTCTTTGCGCAGTTTATAGACTGCGGCAGCGATCACTGCCACAAGTACCGCGCCTACGAACAATGTTCCCATATGCCGCACTCCTTTCTGTTTACGCTGTTACTTCTTTTTTGCTGAGTTTTCTGCTTGCTTTATCGGGACGGAACAGCAGGTAAATAAATCCTACTACTACTGCCGCTGCCAGAACCGTGCCGATACCGAAAGTGCCAGTGCCGCTCAATACAGAACCGATCTGGTATACACAGAACGCAACCAGGTAAGCAAAGATGGTCTGATACCCAATGGCGAACCATGTCCATTTTGCGTTGTTCATTTCTCGTTTGATAGCACCAATGGCCGCGAAGCAAGGTGCGCACAACAGGTTGAATACCAGGAAGCTGTAAGCTGCTGCCGGTGTGAAGAATGTTGCCAGTGTGCCCCAATATTCCGCACCGTTTTCCGCTACTTCCGCAAAGCCGAAGAGCTGACCGAAAGTTGCCACAACGTTTTCCTTCGCCACCAGACCTGTTACCGCTGCCACTGCGGACTGCCAGTTGCCCCAGCCCAGAGGACTGAAGATCCATGCCACAGCAGAGCCTACGTTTGCCAACAGACCATTGCTCAGGTCATCCACCATGCCGAAGCCGTTTTCTGTGAAACCGAAGTTAGACAGGAACCAAATGACAATGGTGGACAGCAGGATGATGGTACCTGCTTTTTTGATGAAAGAGGAACCTCTTTCCCACATGCTGCGCAGTACACTGCCAACAGTAGGCAAATGATATGCAGGCAGCTCCATAACGAAGGGAGCGGGATCACCTGCAAACATAGTTGTTTTCTTCAGAATGATACCAGAAACGATGATTGCCGCAATGCCCACAAAGTAAGCACTGGGTGCTACCCATGCCGCGCCGCCGAACAATGCACCCGCAATGAGAGCAATGATGGGCAGTTTCGCGCCGCAGGGAATGAATGTGGTTGTCATAATGGTCATTTTTCGGTCACGGTCGCTTTCAATGGTACGAGATGCCATAACACCGGGCACACCGCAGCCAGTACCGATAAGCATAGGAATGAAAGATTTACCGCTGAGACCGAATTTACGGAAAATTCTGTCCATGATGAAGGCAATACGTGCCATATAGCCGCAGCCTTCCAAGAATGCCAGGAAAATAAACAATACCAGCATCTGCGGCACAAAGCCCAGAACAGCGCCAACACCGGCAACAATACCATCCAGAATCAGACTGTTCATCCAGCCTGCTACGTTCAGTTTTTCCAGTGCGTTGCCAACCAGCACGGGAATACCGGGCACCCATGTGCCGAAGTCCTCTGTGGCAGGTTCTTCCACTGTGAGAGCCGCTTCATAGTCCGCTGCTGTCACAGGCAGTTTTGCTGTCACATTGCCTTCCTCGTCGGTTACTTCCAGTACAGTCTGTACACCTGTTGTTTCTGCCAAAAATTCCACAGGATCTGTTTCTGCCAACTCCGCATCTACGCCGGCTTCTGTTGCCGCTGCCAGGAATGCGTCAATCTTCTGTGTTTCCAGTGTGTAAGCTTCGTTTGCTGCTTCATATTCCGCTCTGCCGTTGCCAAAGAGATAGAAACCATCGCCAAACAGTCCGTCATTTGCCCAGTCTGTTGCCATGGTACCTACTGTACTAACGGAAACATAATACACAATGAACATAACCACTGCGAAAATCGGCAGTGCTAAGAAACGGTTTGTCACCACCTGGTCGATTTTATCGGAGGTGGACATGCCGCCTTTATTCTTTTTGGTGTAACAATGCTGAATCATTTCACCGATGTACATATAACGCTCATTGGTGATGATGCTTTCGCTGTCATCATCCAGCAGATCTTCTGTTTTCTTGATGATGCTTTCCACATTGGGTGCTTTTTCCATCTGTTCCACGATTTTCTCATCACGCTCGAACAGCTTGATGGCATAGAACCGTCTCAAAGATGGAGATACATCCTCCAGTTTTGCCGCAATATCATTCAGTGCGCCTTCCACTTCCGGCGCGAATGTATGCTGGGGTGCGCTGCTTTCTCTTGCCGCCGCTTCCACAGCCGCGTCTGCCGCTTCTCTCACGCCAGTGCCTTTCAGCGCGGAAATCTGCACCACTTTACAGCCTAGTTCCTTGGAAAGACGTTCCACGTCGATTTTGTCGCCGTTCTTTTCCACAACGTCCATCATATTGATGGCAACCACAACAGGAATGCCCAGTTCTGTCAGCTGTGTGGTCAGATACAGGTTTCTCTCCAGATTGGTGCCATCAATGATGTTCAAAATCCCATCGGGACGTTCACCAATGAGATAATTTCTCGCCACCACTTCTTCCAATGTATAGGGAGAAAGGGAGTAAATGCCCGGCAAGTCCATGATGGTCACTTCTTTATTGCCTTTGAGCTTCCCTTCTTTTTTCTCTACGGTTACCCCCGGCCAGTTCCCCACAAACTGGTTGGAGCCTGTCAATGCGTTAAACAATGTGGTCTTGCCGCAGTTGGGGTTCCCGGCAAGTGCAATTTTCATGCCCATGTTGTATCTCCTTCCTATCCGTTAGTTACACCTAACTCTTTGCCAGAAAAAATGGCTCGTTCTCACGAACCAATTATCTGACTGCAATCATTTCCGCGTCAGCCTTTCTGAGGGAAAGTTCATATCCTCTGACGGTAACCTCCACAGGATCCCCGAGAGGCGCTACTTTTCTGATAAAAATCTCTGTGCCTTTGGTGATGCCCATATCCATGATACGACGTTTGACAGCGCCTTCGCCTGTCAGCTTCACCACAGTCACTTTTTCACCGATTTTTGCCTGTTTTAATGTTTTTGTCCCTTCCATATTGTCACTTCCTTATACCATGATGCGCGCCGCCATGGATTTGCTGATGGCTACGCGGGATTCTTTTACATTGACGATCATATTTCCGTTGATCTCCGATACCACCGTCACCTGACCGCCGATAACAAATCCCAGACTTTCCAGAAACCGTTTGGTATCATCCCGTCCGCTGATTTTTCTGATGGTTTGAATCTCTCCTGTTTTTGCCAGTGCCAAAGGCATCAGAACTCCTCCTTCCATACTTCACGTCCTTTTATACTTTTATATTTTCAGATGATGAGATAGATTGTCGTTAGCTTCAACTAACATTCTGCAATGAGTTTACCATCGCTAACCAAAGTTGTCAATAGCTTTTTTCTGGTTTTTGCAATTTTTTCCATTCAAAACATCTTCCCTAATGCAGACACAAAAAAACAGACATGGTTTTTTGATCCATGTCTGTTTCGATCTCTTATTTTCTATTGCATTTTCCGCAGCTGCCGCAGTTTCCATGACAGGTGCCACACTTATGCTTTTTCACTGCCACAAGGGCCCCTACAATGGCTGCCGCAATGACTGCCAAAATGATGATATCCAAAGGGTTCATAATCCCCCTCCTTTTACACAAATAAGCCTAAAAGCAGATATACGCCAAAGGCTGCCAGCCATGCCACCACGCACTGCAAGATAACAACGCCCAGCGCCAGCCAGCCAGATTCCAGCTCCCGTTTCACTGCCGCGATGGCCGCCACACAAGGGGTATACAGCAGTGTGAATACCAGAAAACTGATGGCGGAAACAGGGGTAAAGAGGGTATGGAGCGCAGGCCCCAATGCCGCTGTGGAAGTTCCCATCAAAACGCCCAGTGTACTGATAACGGCTTCTTTTGCTGTAAAGCCGGTGATGAGGGCTGTGGGAATACGCCAGTCGTTGAAGCCCAGAGGCGCAAACACAGGTGCCAGCAGATGCCCAATGGCTGCCAGAATACTGTCTGCGCTGTCTGTCACCACATTCAGACGGCTGTCGAAGCTCTGGAGGAACCAGATGATAACCGTTGCCAAGAAAATAATGGTGAAAGCACGCTGCAAGAAGTCTTTCGCCTTATCCCACATCAAAAGCAGTACGCTTTTTGCAGAAGGGAAACGATAGTTGGGCAATTCCATAACAAAAGGAATGGGTTTGCCACGGAATACGGTTCTGTCAAAGATCAGCGCAACGATGATACCGATGATGATACCTGTCAGGTACATGCCGATCATAACCAGTGCCGCATATTTCTGGAAAAAGGCCGCTGCAAAGACCGCATAAATGGGAATCTTGGCAGAACAGCTCATAAAAGGTGTCAGCATGATGGTCATACGGCGGTCACGTTCCGAAGAAAGGGTACGGCTTGCCATAACCGCAGGCACCGTACAGCCAAAGCCTACCAGCAAAGGCACGATGCTTCTGCCGGAAAGACCAATCTTACGGAGGAGTTTATCCATGACAAAGGCAATTCTTGCCATATAGCCTGTATCTTCCAAAATAGACAGGAAGAAAAACAGTACCACAATGATAGGCAGGAAGCTGAGAACACTGCCCACACCTGCAAAGATACCGTCGATAACCAGGCTGTGTACCACAGGGTTGATGCCGTAAGCCGTCAAACCTTTGTCTACCAATGCCGTAATATCGTCAATGAGCATGGACAGCAGATCACTGAGCACTGCCCCGAACACGTTAAATGTCAGGAAAAATACCAGAAACATCACCAATATGAATATGGGGATGGCAAAATACTTGTGTGTCAGAATGCTGTCGATTTTCACACTGCGGATATGTTCTTTGCTTTCCTCGCATTTGATAACCGTATCGGCGCAAACGCTTTCGATGAAGTCATAGCGCATGCCTGCCAGCGCAGCATTTCTGTCCATACCCGCTTCCGCTTCCATTTCGATGATACTGTGTTCCACCAGTTCCAATTCATTCTGGCTCAATTGCAGCATATCTACGATACGTGTATCGTTTTCGATGAGTTTGGAGCAGGAAAAACGTACGGACAAGCCAGCTTTTTCCGCATGGTCTTCAATCTGGTGACAAACGGAATGGATACAACGATGGACAGGCCCCTGTTTACAGAAGTCAATGACCTTTGCGGTTCGTTTTTCCTTTGCCACACGGACTGCTGCCTGCACCAGTTCTTCGATACCTTCATTCTTGGCAGCACTGATGGGAACAACGGGAATGCCCAATGCTTCGCACATTTTTTCCACGTTGATGGTACCGCCGTTGTTGCGGACTTCGTCCATCATATTCAATGCCAAAACCATGGGAATCCGCATTTCCATGAGCTGTAATGTCAGGTACAGATTTCGTTCAATATTGGTGGCATCCACGATGTTGATGATGCCGTCAGGTTTTTCATTCAACAGGAAATCTCTTGTAACAATTTCCTCGTTTGTATAAGGTCTGAGAGAGTAAATCCCCGGCAAGTCCACCACAGAACAGTCTGGCTGGCTTTTCATCTGCCCAACCTTCTGGTCTACGGTTACCCCGGGAAAGTTGCCGACATGCTGGTTAGAGCCTGTCAGCTGGTTGAAAAGAGTGGTTTTCCCGCAGTTCTGATTGCCTGCTAATGCAAAGATCATAGGTCAACCCCCTCTTGTGTGATTTCAATGTTTTTGGCGTCCTCCACCCGCAGGGTCAGGGTATAGCCTCTAAGCCTGATTTCGATGGGGTCACCCATGGGAGCCACTTTTGTCACCGTCACTTTTGTTTTGGGAATCAGTCCCATATCCAGAAAACGGTAGCGCAGTTCCCCTTCGCCGCCCACCTTGGTAATGATGGCGGACTGTCCAATGGGTAATTGATGCAATGTCATATTTTCTACCTCATATCTATCTTCATCTAAAAAAGTAAACCATAACTAACATGAAAGAGTATAGCATAGCCCCAAACCCATGTCAATAAAGGCGGCAGCAAATCCCAGAGAAATTATATGAAATATTTTTTCGTCACATTTATACCAAAATTTTTCAAAGGTTCTATCATTTTTGCATCCGCCATCAAAAAGTATCCCTAAAAAGAAAAAGAGTAGAAAAAAATCCGTTTATCAGATGCTTTTTCCACTCTCTTTTTCTCTCTTTTTATGCCGTCAAAAAATCTCATTCCTCTGCAAAGAGATCACGATAGGCGTTTTCATCATAGCCCACCGTATCTTTCAGCAGCACCATCAGATTTTTCCCTTCGTGATGAAGGTCGTCCATTTCCACGTCCGCCGCCAATTTCCCTTTGTGGATCACCAATGCCCGATCAATGAATGTTTCCACAGCCTCCAGTTCATGGGTGACCAGAATCAGGGTTTCTTCCCCTGTCAAACTGCCGGAAAGAATTTTCATAAAATCCTGCCTTGTCAGAGCGTCTTTCCCCAAAAACGGCTCATCCATGAAGATATATTTCGTCCGCTTGGCAAGGCCTGCCGCAATTTCCAGCTTTGCTTTCTGCCCCCGTGACATATGCTTTGCCGCTTTCTCCTCCAGTTTGAAAAATGCTATGAGCTTATCATAATAATCTCTGTCAAACTTGGGAAAGAAATCCGCCAGAAAATCTCCATACCGCTTCGGTGTCAGATCCGGCAGGAAAGTACCTTCTTCAAATATGCAGGCAACCTCTCCTCTTACCTCTGTGGCAGGCTTTCCATCCAGAAAAATCTGACAGCCACTATCCTTCTGCACCAAAAGCCCCGCCATAAGCCGCAGCAGCGTAGACTTTCCGGCGCCGTTTTCCCCAAAGAGCCCTACGATCTGCCCATCGGGAATCTGTAAATCCACATAATTCAGTACAGGATTGGGATCTGTTTCCGGTTTCCCATATGTAAAAAAGATATGTTTGCCTTCAATCATGTCACTGCCCCCTCGTAAGTCATCTCTAAGTCACTTAAGCTTCTTCTGCCGGAAATATATTGCCATGTGTCAGATACCAAATATTTTTTACCCACATGCTGATAACTCCCTTTTGTCAGAAAGGCGCCATAAATTCCTTTGGTATCGTCTGCCCTATCGGTGACCAGTTCTCCACGATACAGAACATTTTTGAAATCCTTGCTGTATACCGTCAGGAAATACTGTTTCGGTACAATGTCCCCCCGATAAAAGAAATCGGAACCGCCGGGCACATTCATTTCTTCCTCCTCCAGCGTCAGAAAACTGTCTTTGCCACAAACAGCCCCTATCCACGGACTGTCAGCAACGGTAAAGTTATAGCTGATTTTCCCTTGGCTGTCAACAGAAATACTGGATGTTTCCATCAATTCAAAATCATTGCCGATGCTGCCTTGACCCCATGTAAACAAAACACCATTTCCACCTTCCCACGCACTTTGGGAAAGGGTATATTCATAGACATTTCGCTTCGTTTTTACTTCCGCTCTGTCCAGCATTTTGCCGTCTTTGTCATAGGTTTCCAGAATGACTGTATTATTGTCTCTTTTGATAAAAAGCAGATGATCCTCCACAGTTTCTATCCCCAATATCCACCGATGGGCATTTACCATATCTTCCCCAAAAATCATTTCCGGCTCCACAAATTCTTGGGTATTGTAAGGAGCGCCTGCATCATAAAGTTTCTGAAGGTCATAAGCGTAAATGCCGATGATGCCTTCTCTGTAAGCATAGGATACTCGTCCTGTCAGATACAGCTTATCATCCAGCACCGCTCCAACAGGCACCACATGGGGCAAATCCACTTCCTGCTCATCCATCTCATAATCCACATCGCCGTCCACTTTCCATTCCATGGTCACTTCTCCCTTATAGGACAAAGAAAAAGGTACCCAGACACTGCGGCAAGCTGTGCCGTTTAATTCCTGAACGCCATTTTCGTCAGCTCGATATACGACACTTGCTCTCATATTCGGCTGTTCATGGAAAATAACATCCTGCTGCATATAGACCTGCCCTTTGCCGTATTGTATGCTGCCCGTAGGAAAGGTTTTTTCCTCTCCGGAAAACCACGTTTTTTCTCTCTGGCAGAATCTTTTCCACACTGCCTGTTCTATTTCAGAACGGGTGTCAGGCAGACCTGCGTCAGCAATGATTTCTGTATCCTCCGTGGGCAGCAGTATACGTCCGCCCAACTCCAACCGCACATACTGTTCCATGCCGCCAATCTCCGCTTTCCATTCTTCTATTTCTGGCGGTGTTTCTTCTGCCCTTCCAAAGGAAACGTCCCTCTGCATCTTCCCCTGTGACAACGTAAAAGAAAGGTTATGCACATCATCTCCCAAGTTTCCTGTCACCTGATAGGGTTCCAGTGCCGAAGGACTGCCCTGTATATCCCGTACAGCTAAAGTTTCCTGCTGCCAAAGCATAGAAATTCCCATCAGTACTGCCACAGACACCAGCAAAGAACATACGATCAATAATGGTACCATGAACCTTCTTCCCATACACGTTCTCCTCCTTTGCCTGAAATATCCATAACCTTCAGATAACGATTCCATCCGCCTGGTCCCCTCAAGTTCTGTCTCTGGATGCTTTGGTTGCTTTCCTCCGTTTTAGATGTAGCCAAAAATTCCAACATATCTTCATCAATATCTGTTTCTAACTCTCCACGGTATATCCATCTACCGGCAAGGTCTTCTGCCGTATCGTAAACACATAGTTCCAGACCATTCCAAATGTTGCCATGAACCGCTTCTGCTTTGCCGCCCCACTCTCCTTCTTTATAACGGATCGTCAGCACGCGGTCTTTCCCAACTGCTGTGCGGGTCACATCCCCCTGTCCATCCTCCGGCAGGTACACAAGGGAAAGGATTCCATCCTCCACCCAGTAACCTGCAAAGCAATGAACAAAATACGCATTTTCTTCTATGTTCTGAGAACCTTTCACGTAGATACCTCTGCCGCTTTCCCAGTCTGTCTGCTGTACTTCAATTTCATGGACAGGCTCACCTGGCTGTATGTTTTTGCTGTCCAGAAGCTCACCTTCATAGCTGTAAAGCTCCGCTGTAACGCTGTCAGCCTCCCCGATGAATAAGAGCAGCCCTTCGCCTACATCTTCCAGACCTAATACCCAACGGTTTTCGCTTACCGGAATCTCCGCCAATGTAGCAAAGGGTTCTGTTATGATCCGTTCATCCTCATCCGAAGCAGGCGTGTAGTCCTCCGCCGGATCAGGTCCGAAACAGTACAGCCCAATACTGCCGCTGCAATAGGAATTGGTTGCCATAGTGCCGTAAAGCATTTGCCGGTCTTTTGACCACACCAGCAATGGTGCATTCTGTCCCCATGTATCACTGATATTGGTTTGTTTGAAATTTGCTCCGTTTTCCACATCGACTTGTGCGATAGGTTTTTCTGGTGTATAGATCAATTGGGTTGGAATTTCATAATTCCAGTCTCGAAATTTTGTTCCCCCATCGGCTCTGGCATCCATCTCCAGCTGAAATACCACCTGACCTTTGTCAAAAGTAGTGGTTGTCCCCTGCAAAGTGCCATCCTCCTGATAAGCCTCGCCTGCAAAATAGGTATTTTCGTCCAGTACTGTTAAATCCACCATATCTTTGATTTCTATCTGACTATCTTCTGTCGGCACAAGACTGCCAACGCAATGCCAAACCTCAAAATCGCCTTCTTTCCATGTACCGCCCATTGGGTTTATGGGATACGCAAATTCTGCTCCTGTCCACATATAGAAATTTGTTTTTTCCAGCTCACCATTTTGTATGGAAAAATTCCATTCATTTGGGTGATCTGTAATTTTTCCTTCTATGGTAAAATCTGCCAGTGCGTTTTTATCCCCATCCAGATGGGTCAGCTCCAGCTGTCCGCTCCATGTGTGATTCCAGACACTTCCCCAGATACCACCGATTACCACCAAAGAACCACAAAGGGACAGGAGGGGCAAATAGATTTTCCATTTTTTCATGGTATCCCCCCTTTCTACCTTGCAACCGGTTCTTGAAAATCTTTCCGCATACCTAAAATCATGCTGATTAAAACAATCAAAATCAACAGATCCCAGAAATACTGCATGGGATCGCCCTGCAAACGCCCACGGTACAAATCATTATAGAGGAGCAAAGGCTCCATAATACCCAGTGCCGCAATCAACACACCTGTTATGAATGAATACTTCTGCAATCCCAGATAAACCGCGCAGACTGCCAGGAAAAACAGCATACACAGCACACACAGCATAGCCTTCCAATCCAGACTATAAACGGTGCCCAGAAACTCACTGCGCAGAAAGGCCAGAAACAGCCCATTATGCCGTGTAGCGTCGATTCCTGTCAAAATAGTACCGTCATCCATGAGAAATTCCTGTTTTGCCGCCAGACTCACCATCCAGTGCATCATGGGAAAATACATGACCACGATAACCACCAGCCACAGGGCATAATACAGAAATACCATTGCCAGGGACTGAAGCAGAAAGGCATCTGCCACCTGCGTCCCTTTCATGGGCAGTGTCAGAAAGGTATAAATGCCTTTGCCTTCCTTCCGATACTGACGCAGCCGCATACATTGCAAAAGCAGCAGTGCCAAAAGTCCTATACCAAAGAAAATGGGAATCAGACTCTGGTCAATGATGATCTCATAGGGCAGAAATCCTTTTGCCCGGAAAGAAGATGTTTCTCCCGGCATTCCTGCGTATCCCCGATAAACGGCGCTGATGACTCCTGCCAGAATGGAAAGGACATAAACGGCCCATCCACCTTTTTTCATATTCCACTGAAACACATATCCACTGAGCAATGCTGTTTGTTTCATACATCTTCCCCTCTTTCCTGCCATGCTTCCTCTACCATTTTCATCACTTCTGCCAGCGTCAGACGGTTTTCCTTGGCTTCCGCCACAAACTGCCGCACCAAATCCCCCGTCATTTCCTGTCGGATTCTGCCCAATGTCTCTTCGTCATAAAAAACTGTACTGGCCGCGTTTTTCGGTGTTTGTATAAGACCTTCTTCCTCCATAAGGCGAAAGGCCTTCTGGGCTGTGTTAGGATTGATGCAAAGCTGCGCCGCCAGTTCCCTTCGGGAAGGCAGGCTTTCTCCCACAGCCGCTTCCCCCAGAAATATGGCCCGTTTCAAATGCCGAACGATCTGCACATAAACCGGCTCCATATCATGCAGCTGCAGATCAGAAAAATTCACCACCGTCTGTCACCTCCTTTCAAGTGTACTATGCTTATCATACACTTCTTAACTGTATGATAGCAATCATACACTTTTCTGTCAATGGATTTTAGAAAATTCAAAAAAAAGAAAGACTTTCGTCATATTTTATTTATAATGATTGTATATACTAATAGTATAAAAAGGACATTTGTTATTTTACGATAGATTCCAAAGGAGGAATACATATGAAACGACTGACATCTTCTCTGGTTGTCTGCATGCTGATGCTGGGCACAGCTGCCTGCACCGCCAATACAGAAACCGAAGAACCCCCACAAACACAAGAAATGACCGCCGAAGAACAGGCCCAAGCCGTTGACGATATGACGGCACCCGTAGATTCTCTGGTGCGGTGCATGCTGGAAAACGGCATGGAATATAACCCGCAGGACCCTGAATTTTTCTGGACATCCCTTGCGTATTTCGCAGGACAATATGGCAGTGAACATCAGCTGGCAGAAGTGCGTGATGATTCCATCACACTGCCCAGCAAAGCCGTTCAGGAATTGGCTATTGCCCTTTTTGCGGACTATGATGACCTGCTGGAACTGCCCGACAGTCTTTCCGGCCGTGTAACATATGATGAAAGCACAGACGCCTATACCTTTGGCAGAGGCGACATCGGTCTGGCAGAAACCAAACTGACGTTCAAAGGGGAAGAAGACGGCATCGTAACCGTACAGGCAGATCTGGTTTCCCTCATGGAGGATCAGGACATCATCGGCTCCTGGACAGTGACCATGACCAACAATACATACGCTGACGGCATCTCTGATCCCATGTACCTTTACAGCGTTGCCAGCGTAACACCTATGGAAACCACAGAGAATGAAGGCGGCAGCCAGACTTCCGGCACCACATCTTCCGAAACTGCTTCCAATGGAACCACAGTGAATGCCGTTTACAACGGTCTTTCCGATGGACACACAGCAGAAATGACACTGCCCGACGGCACTGTCAACGCTTATCAATTCACAGACAGCAAGGTAGCGGCAAAACTGCAGGAATATAAAGTGGGCGACGCCATCACATTCACCTATACACAGGAAAGCAAAGACGCTGCTATGGTTATCACCAACGTGGAATGATAATAGGAAAGAAGGGAGAACATGGGCAATCTGAGAAATCGGCTTTTGAAAATCCTGCTGGTTCTGCTGGCACTAAGCGCCGCCCTATTCGGTGGGTGTATCCTGTATCTTGCCATCACAGACCCCATTAAACAGCCTTACCGACAGTATTTCTATCCCATACTCCTTGCCATCTGCCTCTCCGCCGTTCCCTTTTTCACTGGGCTGTTTTATGGCTATCGTTTCTTGCGCCAAACAGACAGCACCCCACAGGAAACCGGCACAGTGGTACAGACATTACTGAAAATCAAAATTTGCGCCATCTCCTATGGCATCCTGTTTCTGCTGGTCATCCCTTTCTGGCTTGGTCTGGCAGAAGCCGATGATGCCCCCGGCGCTATGTTCTTTGGGCTTTTGCCCATTTGCTGGGCAGTTCTGTCTTACTTCTGGTCATACAGATACAAAAACAGACTGCTGAAAACCAGTGCATAAAAAAATATAGCTGGAATCCACATAAAGGATTCCAGCTTTTTTTATTTTTCTTCTCTAATAACCCGCCCTGTCCAACAAAACAAAAGACGGCTGCCCTGTTCAAAGAGTTCTTTGGAAATTTCATTTTGTCCTTTCAATCTTTTTGCCATGGACAAGACTTCTTTTTCCATACCTTCTGCCATCTGCTCCAAATCCGTTCTTTTCTTTCCATAAACGCCTTTTTGCAGATAAACCATCGCCTGCACCACAAAAACGGCGCTTTTATAAAAAGCTTTCAGCATTTCTCCATCTTTTTCATGGAGGAAATTATGGACACAGCCATGGTACAAGTCACAAGCGCCTTTATGAACTGCCCGCTGGATGTCCTCTTTTGTGATTTCATGCCAAAGGTCATCCAGACTGCCTCTTAAGGCCCTGGTATCCTGTATGAACTGGAACAAATCGGCTTTATCCCAATGGATCAGTTCTTCCCAGCCGCCTACAAAGCCGCAGAGCTTCTCCCGCATGGGCAAAGCAGACACAGCTTCATCATATGTCTGCAAATCTTCCAGTTGTAATCCATCCAGCAAAAGCACCACATCAATGTCGCTTTCCGCTGTGGCTTCCCCTCTGCCGTAACTGCCCTGTATGCCCAGAAAACGTATCCGCTCCCCGAAAATACCATCTACACAGGCTGTCCAATCTGCCAGCCATTTTTCCAAGTCCATGTTCTCTCCTCCTTTTCCTAAAAAACATTTCAAATACAATCTAAAAATAGGATAGCTGGAATCTTTCTATCTCAAAGACCCCAGCTTTCTTTTTTCTGATGAAGCAGCCCCTAAATGAAAAGGGAAGTTGCTTTCCAATTTTCTTTATTTTACATGTCTGCGGAAAATATGCTCCGCCGCCACAACGCCGTCTACTGCCGCCGAAACAATACCACCGGCATAGCCTGCCCCTTCACCTGTGGGATACAGTCCCGTCAGAGAAAGGCTCTGTCCGCCTTCCCCACGCAGAATTCGCACAGGAGAAGAACTGCGGCTTTCCACAGCCGTCAGCACAGCGTCATCCCGGTCAAAGCCTTTCAGCCGCCGCCCCATAGCCGGCAACGCTTCTGCCATGGCTTCCGTCATAAAGTCCGGGAAGATTTCTTTCATGTCCGCAAAAACCGTTTTAGGCGCATAAGTAGGACATACTTGCCCAAAAACATTTTCTTTATCCTGTAAAAAGCTGCCTACGGTCTGGACAGGGGCTATATAGTTGCCGCCGCCAGCCTGAAAGGCTTTTTCTTCCAATACCCGCTGGAAATACATGCCCGCAAGGGGATGTTCACTGCCGAAATCCTCAGGGAACACCTGCACCAGCAATGCGGAATTGGCGTTCTGCCCATCTCTGGCGTGTTCGCTCATGCCATTGACAGCCAGGCGACCTTCTTCCGAAGCTGCCGCCACCACATAGCCGCCGGGGCACATACAGAAGGTATAGACTCCTCTGCCTTTTGTAGTGGTATAAGTCAGACGGTAATCCGCCGCCGGAAGCTGGTCTGCCGCTTCGCCGTACTGGGAAACATTCACCATTTCCTGTGGATGCTCAATACGCACCCCCATGGCAAAAGGCTTCTGTTCCAGGGCAAAGCCTTTTTCATAAAGCATGGCAAAAGTATCTCTGGCACTGTGTCCCAATGCCAATACCACATCAGAAGCATCCAGACGTTCTTTTCCATTGATTTCTACACCTGTCACCATGCCGTTTTCCGAGAAAATATCTGTCACTTTGGAGAAAAAGCGCACTTCGCCTCCCAAAGAAATGATTTTCTGCCGAATTTCTTTCACAACACCACGGAGCAGGTCTGTACCAATGTGCGGCTTGCTATCGTAAAGGATTTCCCCCGGCGCACCTGCCGCCACAAATTCCTCCAGCACTTTTCGGCATCTGGGGTCTTTGATACGGGTGGTCAGTTTCCCATCGGAAAATGTCCCTGCGCCGCCTTCGCCGAACTGGACGTTGTTATCCACATCCAGCTGTCCTGTCTGCCAGAACTTGTCCACAGCTTCCTTGCGGCTGTCCACATCGCCGCCACGCTCCAGCACAATGGGCTTCAGACCCATCTGTGCCAAGATCAGCGCCGCAAACATACCCGCCGGGCCAAAGCCCACAACCACCGGGCGTTTTTCCATCTGGCATTTGCCTTCCGGGAAATGATAAGACAAATCAGGGGTTTTGGAAACGTTTTTGTCCCCTTTCACCCCTGCCAGCACCTTGGTTTCATTGTCCACAGCCACATCCACCACGCAGACATAATGGATACGATCTTTTTTCCGGGCATCCAGTGATTTTTTGAAGATCCGCCATGATGCGATCTGTTCCACAGAGATATGCAGTTGTTTTCCCGCCCGTTTTTTCAGCAGGCTTTCATCTCTGCCCAAAGGCAGTTTTAAGTCAGCAATCCGAATCATGGCATCTCCATTCCTTTCCCATAAGGTTCATAAAATACTTCATCCAGCATCAAGCCACGGGAAGGCGCTGTAAAACCCGCTGCCTCCCTGTTTTCTGCTGCTAGAATTTCCTCCATTTCACGTGCGCTGCGTTTACCTTCTCCCACTTCAATGAGGGTGCCTGTGAGGATCCGCACCATCTGGTACAAAAAGCCGTTGCCTGTAAAAGACAGCACCAGCCGCTGTTCCTTCTGTTTGATGTCAATATCATAAATGGTGCGCACCGTAGACTTTTTCATACGCTTGTTTGCGCAAAAACTCTTGAAGTCATGGGTACCCACAAAGGCAGAAGCCGCCTGTTTCATGGCTTCCACATCCAATTTATCTTTGCACCAGAAACTGTATTTCCGCCAGAAAACGGGAGGCATTTCTCCCGTCCAGATGGTGTATACATATCTCTTTGCTTTGGCATTCAATCTGGCGTGGAATCTGGGTTCCGCTTCTTCCAGAGCAAGAGCCCCCACGTCTTCCGGCAGACGTCCATTGATTTCCGTCAAAAGTTCTGCGGCTGTTCCTTTCCAGTCCATATGGAAGCTGGCCACCTGCCCTTTGGCATGGGTGCCTGCGTCCGTCCGACCGGAACCTGCGATTTCTGTTTCTACGCCAGCGATTTCTGTCAGGATTTTTTCCAGTTTCTCCTGCAATGTATTGTCTGTGTTGCCCTGTTTCTGCCAGCCATTGTAGCGGCTGCCGTCATAGCACAACACCATTTTATAAGTTTTCATATTCAGACCGCCTTACTGCTGGATGGCGCCCAGCACACGGGGTACAAACTGTTTCTTTCTGGAAACCACACCGGGCAGATAAATATGATTTTCACTTGCTTCGCCGCCGAAAGCAGCTTCTACCAATTCTTTGGCATTTTCGCCTACAAATACCATATCAGAAGATTCTTCCAGAATATTTGTCAGCAGGAAGAACATCATATCCACGTCATTTCTGTCGGAGTTTTCCATAAATTCCGCGATTTTCGGACGCAGTTCTTCCAGTTCTTTTTTATCCAAAGAGGAAATCTGGCCCACACCGAAGTTCACGCCGTTTGCGCTAAATTTCTTGAAGTCCTGGTAGAAGATTTCTTCCGGTGTTTTATCTGCCAGAGAGCTGCCTGCACGGAACATTTTTTCCGCATGTTCCTGAATATCAATGCCTGCGATTTTTGCCAGAGCTTCTGCCGCATTCTTATCCATAGGCGTACATGTGGGAGAACGGAACATCAGCGTATCAGACAGGATGGCAGAACACATAAGCCCAGCCATTTTGGGGTCGATTTCCACCTGATTTTCCAGATACATCAAATATACGATGGTGGAAGTACAGCCAACGGGCTGGTTACGGAAATATACGGGCATGGATGTTTCCAGTGTACCCAGACGATGATGGTCGATGATTTCCAGAATTTCCGCTTCGTCAATGCCGTCAACAGCCTGGGATTTTTCGTTATGGTCTACCATGATGATTTTTTTGTTGTCCATTTCCAGCAGGGAACGTCTGGACAGCATACCGATATAATTGCCTTCTCTATCCAGCACAGGGAAATCACGATGGCGGATTTTTGCCATGGTGCCGCGGATATCGCTGATAAAATCATCTTCGCTGAATGTAATCAGGTTTTCTTTCCGCATGAAGTAGCCCAGAGGGGTACTCTGGCTGATGAGTCTTGCTGTCATATACGTATCATGAGGTGTGCTGATGATGGAGCAGTTGTTTTCCTTTGCCAGTTTCTGAATGGTTTTGGAAACAGGGGCACCCATACAGACAACGATACAGCCTGCGTTCATTTCCACAGCACAGAGCTGAGATTCAAAACGGTTTCCTGTGATCAAAATATCGCCGGGTTCCACATAAGTTTCCAGCAGGTCAGGGTTTGCCGCACCAATAAGGATTTTCCCTTCCTGAGGAACCACTTCTTCGGGATCACCCACTACCATAGTACCGTCAATGGTATCCAGAATATTGGAATATTTTGTTTTGGACATTGCCAGAATTCTGGTTTCATAAATATCCATGTTGGCTGTGGCAATATCTTTGACAGAAATGATACCTTCCAGTTTGCCTTCGTTTACGATAGGCATGGTCGCTTCCTGCATATCTCTCATAGTAATCCATGCGTTTTTCAGAGACATTTCTTTGGACAGGCTGGGTGTGATCTTAATGGTCACGTCTTTTACCTGTGTACCCACATGGTTGATGAATGCGGGGCTTTCTACACCAAAAAAGTCCAGTACATACTGGGTTTCGTTGCTGACTTCCCCAGCTCTTTTGGGTACATAATTACCGTCGGAAATTTTATTTTTCAAATTTGCGTATGCGATGGCAGAGCAAATAGAGTCTGTGTCAGGATTCTTATGTCCGATGACAAACACATCTTTTTTTCTTGTCATTTACTGATTGCTCCTTTCTTTTCTTCTAAATATAAAAAGACGCCGAAAGCGTCGAAAACCAATGTTTTTCCATACTTCCAAGCGTCATAATTATATCTTTTTCCAAAAAGTCCGTCAATGATTTTCCGTCAGTTCCAAACAGAAAATTTACATCTGCCTTACTTTTCTTTCCCCTGCACTTCCTGTTGGTACCAAAGATAGGACATGACCGTGGGAATCAGACAAATCAAAAGCATAATGCCCATGGCACCCCAAAACAGCTGTTTTTCCGAAACCACAAAACAACTCATAAGAATCACCAAACCACCAAAGAAAAATAATCTGCCGCCCAGCCGCTGGGTTTTGTTCCAAACATTTTCACTGCTCAGCGCCCAAGGCGTTTTCATGCCTGTGAAAAAATTGGATTTAAACTTCGGCATCAGATTTCCCAGCAGAATAAACAGTACCGCTACCATAGCGCAGACCACACGGCCTACCTGCAAAAGACCGGGATACAGACTTTCCGTTAGGGTAATGGACATCATAACGATCATAAACACCAACAGAATGATTCTTGTACCGAAATAGGCGTCCGCAAAACGTTCGTAATTCTGTTTTCTGGGGTCAATCTTTGCCAAAAGAGGCATAAGAATCCCAAATACAAGGCTCAATCCTGCCATAGGAAACAGTTTGATTTTTTCCCCGTAAGTAACGCCGCCGTCCAAATCCCAATGGACAGGAACCATTTCCGGCAGTTTAGGATACAGAACTGCCACCATCAGCAGGGGCAGTATGCTCAGCAGAATCAGCAGAAACGCTTTCCCTTTCATGGCTATCGCCTCCCATCAGAGCCGTCATCCAGCTCATCATTTCTTCTAAAACCGATAAATTCAGCTCATAAAAAATATATTTCCCCTGTTTCGTGTCGCTAATAAGCCCTGCCTGTTTCAAAATCGCCAGATGATGAGAAATAGTGGCTCCTGTTGCCGGAAAACGCTCACCAATCTCTCCCGCTGTCAAAGACTTATCCCGCAGCAGACGCAGTATTTCCCGTCTGGTAGGGTCACTCATGGCTTTCCAAGTTTCCTGTATGCCCATATCATCGCCTCCTGTTTTTATTTAGATATATATCTAAATGTATTCTATTTCATTTTTCATTCTATGTCAATAACATTTTGATATTTATCTAAATATAACGCAAAAAAAAAGCATCCGCAATATGCGAATGCTTTGAGAGGCGCCACCCGGATTCGAACCGGGGATAGAGGTGTTGCAGACCTTTGCCTTACCACTTGGCTATGGCGCCGTAACTGTTGTTATTATAACGCGCTTTGTTCAATTCGTCAAGTAAAATTATGGATTTCTTTTCTTTTTCTTCTCTTACATTTCGACATCTGCTAAAAAAAAGGCGAAAATCCGCCATTCTTTGGGCTATCTGACGGTTCCTGTCCCACCTTCTATGACAAAGCAGACAAAAATGCTATTCTTTTCCACGCAATAAAAAAAGCCCCAACCCCACAGCTAATTCTGTGAAACCGGGACTTTCCAGAGGCGCCACCCGGATTTGAACCGGGGATAGAGGTGTTGCAGACCTTTGCCTTACCACTTGGCTATGGCGCCATAATGATCCGTGCGGGATTCGAACCCGCGTTACCGCCGTGAAAGGGCGGTGTCTTAACCCCTTGACCAACGGACCATGAACTCCCCGAGTAGGATTCGAACCAACGACCCTCCGGTTAACAGCCGGATGCTCTACCGCTGAGCTATCGAGGATTAGTGTCTTCGACATTTGCCCTTCAGTATGCTCTCCCTGTTAACCTCCTCCGGTTAACAGCAGGCTTGCAAAGCAAGTAAGAGATGCTCTACTGCTGAGCTATCGAGGATTATACTATGTTTGAAAGTTTACACCTTCAAAACCGAATACAGCAAACATTATATCATAAAATCTTTATTAGGTCAAGCCCTCGATCTATTAGTATTGGTCAGCTGAACACGTTACCGTGCTTACACCTCCAACCTATCTACCTCATTATCTTTAAGGGATCTTACTTCCGAAGAATGGGAAATCTTATCTTGAGGGCGGCTTCACGCTTAGATGCCTTCAGCGTTTATCCGTTCCATACATAGCTACCCGGCTGTGCAGTTGGTCTGCAACCGGTACACCAGAGGTACGTCCATCCCGGTCCTCTCGTACTAAGGACAGCTCCTCTCAAATTTCCTGCGCCCACAACGGATAGGGACCGAACTGTCTCACGACGTTCTGAACCCAGCTCGCGTACCGCTTTAATGGGCGAACAGCCCAACCCTTGGGACCTACTTCAGCCCCAGGATGCGATGAGCCGACATCGAGGTGCCAAACCTCCCCGTCGATGTGAACTCTTGGGGGAGATAAGCCTGTTATCCCCAGGGTAGCTTTTATCCGTTGAGCGATGGCATTCCCACTTAATACCACCGGATCACTAAGTCCTACTTTCGTACCTGCTCCACCCGTCGGTGTCGCAGTCAAGCCACCTTTTGCCTTTACACTCTTTGAATGGTTTCCAATCATTCTGAGGTGACCTTCGAGCGCCTCCGTTACCTTTTAGGAGGCGACCGCCCCAGTCAAACTGCCCGCCTGACATTGTCCTCACACCGGATCACGGTGCCAAGTTAGAAATCCAATAACATAAGAGAGGTATCCCACCGTCGACTCCTCCGAAACTGGCGTCCCGGATTCCTAGTCTCCCTCCTATCCTGTACATATATCATCGAATCCCAGTATCAGGCTGCAGTAAAGCTCCATGGGGTCTTTCCGTCCTGTTGCGGGTAACCAGTATCTTCACTGGTTCTTCAATTTCACCGGGCGTGTTGTCGAGACAGTGCTCAAATCGTTACACCTTTCGTGCGGGTCAGAACTTACCTGACAAGGAATTTCGCTACCTTAGGACCGTTATAGTTACGGCCGCCGTTTACTGGGGCTTGAATTCAAAGCTTTGACTTACGTCGAACCTCTCCTTTTAACCTTCCAGCACCGGGCAGGTGTCAGCCCCTATACTTCACCTTTCGGTTTCGCAGAGACCTGTGTTTTTGCTAAACAGTCGCTTGAGCCTCTTTTCTGCGGCCACTTGCGTGGCTCCCCTTCTCCCTAAGTTACGGGGTCATTTTGCCGAGTTCCTTAACAACACTTCTCCCGTCGGCCTGTGGATTTTCTCCTCATCTACCTGTGTCGGTTTACGGTACGGGTACGTATCACACAATAGCGGCTTTTCTCGACAGTGTGGATTCGGAAACTTCCCTACTTTTGTTCAGTCCCCATCGCACTTCATCATCAAGAGACGGATTTGCCTATCTCCCTTGACTTTGTACTTGGCCGGGTTTTTCCATTCCCCGGTTTTCCTATCCTCCTGCGTCCCCACAGTTCTGATGATACGTAGTACAGGAATATCAACCTGTTATCCATCGACTACGACTTTCGTCCTCGCCTTAGGCCCCGACTAACCCTGGGAAGATTAGCTTTACCCAGGAAACCTTAGATATTCGGCCTAGAAGTTTCTTACTTCTATCTCGCTACTCATTCCGGCATTCTCTCTCCTGTTTCGTCCACCATCGTTCTCACTTTGGCTTCGTCCTTGCAGGATGCTCCTCTACCACTTCCTACCTAGTAGGAAATCCGTAGCTTCGGTGTCGTGTTTTAGCCCCGTTAAATTTTCGGCGCAGGTTTTCTCGACTAGTGAGCTGTTACGCACTCTTTAAATGTATGGCTGCTTCTAAGCCAACATCCTAGTTGTCTATGAAATCCCACATCCTTTTCCACTTAACACGTACTTTGGGACCTTAGCTGTCGGTCTGGGCTCTTTCCCTTTTGTCCACGCGACTTATCTCACGCAGACTGACTCCCGAGGGTATCTTGACGGCATTCTTAGTTTGATATGAGTTGGTAACCTTTTTGGGCCCCGCGTCAGTTCAGTGCTTTACCTCCGTTAGACTCCATCTCGAGGCTAGCCCTAAAGCTATTTCGAGGAGAACCAGCTATCTCCGAGTTCGATTGG
>ERZ779866.1117-NODE-1117-length-28190-cov-5.773805_pt1 | contig 28190 bp, 23 predicted proteins | sample MGYA00511248_ERZ779866 | MGnify/ENA primary metagenome ERZ779866 (study PRJEB29588, sample SAMEA2155758) | human gut metagenome | biome: human gut; feature: human-associated habitat; material: faeces | place: Denmark | collected 2008/2010 ... | reverse complement strand
CGAATCCCGGAGTATACTTCACACCGGCAGCATCAGCAGCAGGATCCGGACGGTCGAGTGCCAGATGGAATGTGAAGTTCGGGAATTCCTTTTCGATTTCCAGGAAATCTTCCAGATAGAACACTTCGTTCAAGGCACGGGCGCCATAGAAGTATGACATCTTGCGATCCGTAGTCTTGAGTGTCTTCGTCATGTGCATGATCTGAGCACGAAGCGGAGCCATACCGGCACCACCACCGACCCACATCATCTCTCTCTTCGAATCGAAGATCGGATGGAAATCACCATAAGGACCGCTCATCGTCACCTTATCACCCGGTTTCAGGGTAAAGATATAAGAAGAAGCGATACCCGGCATCACATCCTGGAAGCCCACTTCGGGTTTCGGTTTGAACGGCGGAGTGGCTATACGAACCGTCAACATGATGCGGTCGCCTTCTGCAGGATAGTTGGCCATAGAGTAAGCACGGATGGTCGGTGTGTCGTTCTTGCATTTCAACGTGAACAAACCGAACTTTTCCCAAGCCGGCAGATATTCTTCGCCGATCAGCGACTTGTCGATATCCTTGTTGTAATCCATTGCGTATGCCGGAATCTTGATCTGGGCATAAGAACCCGGCAGGAAGTCCATGTGTTCACCCTTAGGCAACGCCACGATAAACTCTTTGATGAAAGTAGCCACGTTCTTGTTGGAGATGACTTCGCATTCCCATTCCTTTACACCGAAAACTTCGTCCGGAACCTGAACGACCATATCTTCCTTCACTTTGCACTGACATGCCAGACGCCAGTGTTCCTTAATCTGTTTACGAGAGAAAAAGCCCTTTTCTGTCGGCAGGATTTCCCCGCCTCCTTCCAATACCTGTGCACGGCACTGGCCACATTTACCACCACCACCACAAGCAGAAGACAAGAAGATACCACCACTTTGCAAACCAGCCAGCAAAGTGCTTCCTATAGGAGTCTCAATATCTTTTTCTCCATTTACCTTCAGGTCTACATTTCCTGACGGTACCAATTTTGCTTTGGCCGCCAACAACGCACCCACCAGGATCAGCGTAATCACCAAGAAGATCACGGCACCTGCTGCGATTGTAAGACTGCCAGTCGTCATTAATAAAGTCATTTCTGTAATAAGTTTAATGCGTTAATATTATATCTTAAGACCTGAGAAGCACATGAATGCCATACCCATCAAACCTGTGATGATAAAGGTGATACCAAGACCTTTCAACGGTTTGGGGATATCCGAGTATGCCAGCTTTTCACGGATGGCAGCCATACCGACGATAGCCAGCATCCAACCGATACCAGAACCTAAGCCATAAACAGTTGCAACACCTACGTTAGGAAATGCCTTTTGTTGCATAAACAGAGAACCACCCAGGATAGCGCAGTTTACAGCGATCAGCGGCAAAAAGATACCCAGAGAAGCGTACAGAGCCGGAGCAAACTTTTCCACTACCATTTCCACCAACTGCGTAAACGAAGCGATGATGGCGATAAAGATAATGAAAGCAAGGAAGCTCAGGTTTACACCAGCGAATTCAGCACCCAGCCATTGCAGAGCACCTTCCTTCAATACATAATTTTCAAGCATATAGTTGATCGGCAACGTACATGTCAGAATGAACGTCACAGCCATACCTAATCCCAAAGCAGTCTTTACGTTCTTGGAAACAGCCAGGAAAGAACACATACCCAGATAGTATGCGAAAATCATGTTGTCTACAAAGATCGAGCGGACAAATGTGCTTAATAATTCTTCCATTCTATTATTTTTTTAATAGTTAGCATTAATTTTCCTGAAGTTCCTTGTTACGAGAACGGTGAACCCAAATAATCACGGCGATCACGATCAATGCCATCGGAGGCAGGATCATCAAACCGTTGTTCACATAACCGAAGTCATAGAATGCCTGCGGAATAACCTGGAATCCCAGCAACGTGCCGGAACCTAACAGCTCGCGGAAGAAACCGACGATCACCAGGATCAATGCATAGCCTAAACCGTTACCGATACCGTCAAGGAATGATTCCCACGGACCGTTACCCAGTGCAAATGCTTCCAGACGTCCCATCAGGATACAGTTGGTAATGATCAGACCCACAAACACTGAAAGCTGTTTGTTTACGTCATAAGCAAACGCTTTCAGCACTTCACTCACGATAGTCACCAATGCTGCCACCACCACCAGCTGCACAATGATACGGATACGGTTTGGAATCGTATTACGCAGCAGTGAAATGATCACGTTGGCAAAAGCCACAACAGCCGTTACTGAAATACCCATTACAATAGCCGGCTCCAGTTTTGATGTTACAGCCAGCGCAGAGCAGATACCCAACATCTGGACGATGACCGGGTTGTTTACGCTAAGCGGGCCTAACAGAACTTCTTTATTCTTTTCAGATAATAATCCCATTTTCTACTTAATTTTGTGAGGTTAAAAACTTAACATAACCATTCAAACTATTAAATAACATCGCCTGTACTCCCTGGCTTGTAATCGTACCGCCGGAAATACCGTCTACATAATCCTGACCGGCAACGCTCTTGCCAGGCTTAACGACCGCAATAGACTTGAATGTACCGTCCATGAACAGTTTCTTACCCTTGAATTCATTGCTGAATGCAGGTTTTGCTATTTCAGCACCCAATCCCGGAGTTTCACCCTGGTGGCTGAAATCAGCACCATAAACCGTATTCCTATCGCTGTCTACAGAAATATATCCCCACAGCGGTCCCCACAAACCGGCACCATGCAAAGCCATGATGTATTTAGGCTGGCCATCTACATTTGCAACGAAAACCGGATACTGGTGTTCGGCAGCAGCCTTCACCACATCGGCGGCAAAAGCGTCACCTTCTACTTTTTCACCATTTTCATTTACCAGAAATGCTTCTTTGATCAATTCCGAATATTTAGCTTCGGCTTCATTTGCCGGAACCGTCACGTTGATGGAGCGCAGGATCTGCTGTCTCTTGTCGTTTTCCTCGTTTTTCTGCTGGAAAGTTCTAAGCGATTGCGAAGTAAAGGCCAGCACGACTGCGACCAGAACAACCATTACGGAAGCATAAACAACAGTATACACGTTACTGTCTCTGTCCAATCCCTTTTTCTTGTCGGCAGCAGCCTCGTCTTTCATTTCTTCGAAATCGGAAGCGGGAGCTGCACATACAGGACAAACATCCGGAGCTTTATTTCCTTCGTGGATATATCCACATACTTTACATTTATATTTTGCCATACTCCTTCTTACTTTATTTGATTACACGTTTCAATCTGCGGTTGATGTTAGCTTCCACTACATAATAGTCGATCAGCGGAGCAAATACATTCATCAACAGGATAGCGAGCATCATACCTTCTGGGTAACCCGGATTCAATGCACGGATAATAATAGCCATAGCTCCTACCAGGAATCCGTAGATGTACTTACCTGTTTCCGTACGGGCAGAAGTGACAGGATCGGTAGCCATAAACACGGCACCGAATGCGAAACCACCCAGGAACAAATGATCCAACGGAGATACGCACATGGCCACCGTCGTTCCGATCATATTGAAGATAAGCGACATGACCGCACCACCCACAAATACGGAAACCATTGTTTTCCAACTTGCGATCTTTGTGAAAAGAAGGATAACCGCCCCGATCAGGATCGCCAATACAGATGTTTCACCGATCGAACCCGGAATCAGACCTAAGAACATGTCCCATGTGGAAATCGGATGTCCGAGAACATCGACTGCCTGGAACGAACCGATCAGTTCCTTGCCTGCGATAGCAACCTGTCCCAGCGGAGTCGCGCCAGAGAAGCCGTCTACCACCTGTCCGCCACCGATACCGAACGTATCAGCCGTACGAACAAACACCTGGTCACCGGACATAGCCGCCGGATATGCGAAGAACAAGAATGCACGTGTAACCAACGCTACATTAAATACATTATAACCTGTACCGCCAAATACTTCTTTGGCAAAAACAACTGCAAATGCAGTAGCTACGGCGATCATCCACAACGGAGTGTCAACAGGGACGATCATCGGGATCAGGATACCGGAAACCAGAAAACCTTCCTGGATTTCTTCCTTCTTCACCTGGGCAACAGCAAACTCGATACCCAAACCTACCACATACGAAACAATGATTTTAGGCAATACAGCCAGAAAACCAAAAATAAAAGTCATGAGAAATCCCGGATCAGCTCCTATTGCAAGGTTATGCTGATAACCGACATTGTACATACCAAAAAGCAAAGCGGGCAACAAAGCAATGATGACCACGGTCATCGTACGCTTCGAGTCAATATAGTCATGAATGTGTACGCCTGATTTGGAAGTTGTGCTCGGAACAAACAGGAATGTTTCGAAACCTTCAAAAACAGAACGGAACATCGCCAGCTTTCCGCCTTCCTCAAAGTTAGGCTTAATCTTGTCGAGGTAATTCCTTAACGCTTTCAATGTATTCTAATTTTTAATGTTATTAATTCATTTCCTTGTATAATACATCCAGACCTTGACGAACGATCTTCTGAATTTCGAGTTTGGACGTATCGACGAATTCGCAAAGGGCAAAATCTTCGGGCGCTACTTCATATATACCCAGGTTTTCCATCTTATCGATATCGAATGCGATAATAGCCTTCAACAGGTATTCCGGCATGATATCCATCGGAAACACGCTATCGTATTCGTTGGACATGATCATAGCACGCTTGCCTCCCTTGATACGGGCGTCTATCACATATTCCTTGTTCTTGCCCATCAACCAGGCGGGGAATGAATGGCTCACACTGAATTTTCCGAAACCGGGAGTCGCCCAGCCGAAGAAGTCGTGTGTTTCGTCACCTTCCGGGATAACCGTAATCTGATTGTCATAGGCTCCCAAATAATCGTTTTTTTCTACCTTCGTACCAGTCAACACGTTACCGCTGATAATGCGGATATCTTCGTTACCTCTCATGATCTTTCCGTCAACCAGACTGGCGATCGTACAGCCGGCAATTGCCTTAACGTATCCTCTCTCTGTCGTTTCGGAACCGGTTATCACAACCAGGCGGCTGAAATCGGCGATGCCCTTATTGAACAAACGGCCGATAACGATCACGTCGGCAGGATTTACCGTCCAGACCACTTCACCCTTATTGATAGGTTTAATGTGATTAATCTGTACTCCCACATTGGCCGCAGGATGCGGACCTTCCACTTCTACAGTTTCAACACCTTTCACACTAACGGAAGAACCTTTGCGGATGCCGACATACACCTTGCCGTCGGTAAGTTTTGCAAGCGCATCCAATCCCGTCTGAAAATCAACTTCCTGTCCTTTCACGACGAAATCGAAGTTCGGAGCTAACGGTGCGGAATAGAATGCAGAAACAAAGATGTCACGTGGTTCGTCAGCCGGCGAGGCGACGATGTCGTACGGACGTTGTTTGATAAACGGCCACATACCAGCGTGCAAGATTGCCTCCTTCACCTCTTCTCTCTTGAGGGAAGCTACATTTTTCTTACCGAAATCTTCATACTCGATCTGCGCTTCCGGCTTGACAACCACGCTAAGCACTTTACGCTTCTCTCCTCGATTTACGGCAGTTACTTCGCCACTGACAGGCGAAACAAACTTGATCTCCGGGCGGTTCTTATCGATCATCAATACAGAACCGGCTTTGACTTTTTCTCCTACTTTGGCAACAACTTTGGGTACAATACCGTTATAATAATCGGGAACGATAGCGTAACTATCGCTTTTCCCTCCGTTTAACAGTACGTCCGAAGCTTTGCCCTTCAGATTAATGTCTAAACCCTTTTTAATCTTAATCACATTTGCCATGATACAACTAAAATTGTTTATATGTAATTTTCCCGCAAAAGTAAGCAATTTTTTATGCTTTAAAGCAGGGAATGGAAAATAATTAAAGAAATAATTCCATAATTTTGCACCGACAAAGAAAGAAATATGAAAATGAGAGTGTACAGTTTACTATTTATGATGCTTTTTGCCCTTTCCATCGGGGCAAACGCACAGGTAAAGTTCTTCACCGATGTCAATAGCAAGCAGATAAAAACGCTTCAGGTGAAAGTTGCCGGAGAGTTGATATCCGAACCTTACATAGCGTTGGGAGGAGAAGAGCAAATTGAAATCAATTTCGACGGTTTGGGGAGTGGATACACACGATATGCCTATAACGTGGTGCATTGCAACGCCGACTGGACGCAATCGCAGTTGAGTCCGATCGAATATATGAATGGTTTCCAAGGAACAACAATCGACGATTTTGCCAATTCCATCGGGACTACGACTCAATATTCGAACTACCGGCTATTGCTTCCGAACGACGATGTCCAGTTTAAAGTTTCCGGCAATTATGCCATCCAGGTCTATAACGAGGATACGCCGGACCAGATCATTTTTACAGCCTGTTTCTCTGTGGTAGAACCGGTTGTCAATATCTCGGCTTCGGTGAGCGGGAACACGGACATCGACACCAACCAGAGCCATCAGCAGGTAAGTTTCAACATCAACAACAAAAATTTTCCGATCACTTATCCGCAAACGGACCTGAAGATATTCGTTTACCAGGACAACCGGCGCGATAATGCCGTAACGGACTTGCAACCTATGAGCATTCTGGAAAACCAAATATCTTACACGTATAACCGCAACCTTATTTTCCCTGCCGGGAATGAGTATCGTCGCATGGAGTTCCTAAGCAACAAATATAATGGAATGCACGTCGAAAATATCTCCTTCCACAATCCTTACTATAATGTGGAACTTATGACCGATTACAGGCGGGATAAAGGCACTTACCAATATGACCAGGATCAGGACGGCCGTTTCTTCATTCGTTGCAGCGACTGTAACGATCCGGATACGGAAGCGGATTATTATATCGTGCATTTTACACTTGCATGCGATCCGCTGCCCGATGGGAGTGTATATCTGAACGGTGAGCTATTTAATAATGTATTGGATGAAAAGAGCAAAATGGGCTATAACTTCGAGACGAAGCAATACGAAAAAGCCGTACTTCTCAAACAGGGAAGTTACAATTACCAGTATTTGTTTGTCCCGACCGGTTCCTCTGTCGGTCAGACAGGTCCGATAGAAGGTAATTACTACCAGACACAAAATGAATATAGCATCTATGTTTATTATCGTCCGATGGGTGCTCGCTATGATCGGCTAATTGGTGTCACGACTGTCAGGAACGAGATGCAGGTATTCTAAGCAAGGGTGAATACTCTTTTCCCCATCACATAGGTGGCTTGAATATTCCTTTCATCTCCAGCTGTTTGCAGGCCGAACAGTTTATTTTCCAACGTCCACTTCCCGTGGCGTTTCAGATAGTCCATGCGTACCTGCTGGGAAGGTGTGGCGGCATAATCCATAACAATGAAATCCGCTTTCCGGCCTTTCCCGAAACAGCCGATTTCATCATCCAAATGAAGTGCTTTAGCTGCTCCCAACGTACATTTATATAATGACTCGAATACAGACATCGGATATCCGCCAAGTTGCTGCACTTTATACGCCTCTCCCATCGTGCGCAGCATAGAAAAAGAGGTTCCGGCTCCGATGTCCGTCGCCAATACGGTTTGCATACCGACACGATTGGCTTGTTGCATATCAAACAAGCCACTTCCCAAAAAGAGGTTGGATGTAGGACAATGGGCTACGACAGAACCGGCTTCGACCAACCGACGGCATTCCGAATCAGACAGATGAATACAATGTCCGAAGATGGAACGGTCTGTAACCAATCTTGCCCGCTCGTATACTTCCAAGTAATCTTGGCAGTCGGGACACAAGGAAAGCGTGCTGTCGATCTCGTCTTTATTCTCGGAAAGATGCGTCTGTATATAAGTGCCAGGATATTGTTCGTGCAAACGTCCAGCCGCAATCAGTTGTTCCGTCGAACAGGAAATGGCAAAACGGGGCGTGATGACATAGCGGTTCCGCCCTTTTCCATGCCAAGATTCGATCAAAGAACGACTTTCGGATTTCCCCTGTTCCGCCGTATCGGTCAATCCTGCCGGAGCATTCCGGTCCATCAGCACTTTTCCGGTCAGCATACACATATTATATTCCGACGCAACGGAGAAGAGAGCGGTGACGGATGTTGGATGTACCGTTGCATAAGCCATGCAAGCTGTCGTTCCGTTCCGGAATAGTTCCTCTACAAAGAAGTGGGCCATCCTATCCGCATGCTCTGAAGAAACAAACGCCTGTTCTGCTGGAAAGGTATAGTCCTCCAGCCAATCCAGCAACTGCCTTCCGTACATCCCGATTATTTCAGCTTGCGGATAATGAATATGGGAATCTATAAATCCAGGCATCAGGAGTTTACCGGAATAATCAACCAGTTCATAATCGGTATAACGGCCTTTAATATCCTCAAAAGGCCCACAATCGACTATCTCTCCTTCCCGTACGACCAATGCTCCATCGGGAAAATATCGGTAAGCATCTTTTCTATTTAACGGAGAATCGATAAAATCAAAAACTTCTCCCCGGTATAATGTCAGTTCACTCATCTTTTTTCTCTTTTATCGGTTCGACATGCAAGACGATATGGGTTGCAGGCCCAAATTTCAAACGTAACTTACTTTCTATCTCCTTCGTCAGCTCATGCGCACGGCTTACAGTTATTTGTCCATCGACCCGGATATGCACTTCTATTGCAAAATCATTACCGATTCTGCGGGTACATAGATTATGCGGGTTCCTGACCTCCGGCGTTTCATTTATTATAGAGAGAATCTTATCTTCGACCTCAGTCGGTAAAGATTTCTCCAGCAAATCATTAATTGCAGGTATGACCAACTGAAAGGCTACCTTTACAATCAATATGCTGACAATCACGGCTGCTATCGGATCCAGCACACGCCAGTTATCACCTAAGAGGATGGCTCCTCCAATACCCAACGTCGTCCCGATAGAAGAAAAAGCATCCGAACGATGATGCCAGGCATTCGCGATAACAGCCTGGCTATTTTCTTTTTTTCCGACATATAGCGTCAGACGATACAGGGTTTCCTTTATCAAAATAGAGATAATGGCGGCAATAAGTGCGATCTTGCCGGGACTTTCCAACTGTTCGCCTCCAAAATAAAATCCAAATACCTTGTTCGCACCATCCCAGAAAAGGCCGGCTCCTACACACATCAGGACAATCCCAATGATCGTAGTAGCCAAAGTTTCATACTTTCCGTGCCCATAGTCATGGCCTTCGTCTTTCGGTTTGGACGATATATTAATGAAGAGCAAAACAATTACATCCGTCACAAAATCGGATAGCGAATGGACGGCGTCCGCGATCATGGCGCTACTGTGCCCTAACACACCTGCTACAAATTTGAAAACCAATAGCAGAAAGTTGGCAAGAGATCCGGTCAAGGTCACAGCCATGATTTTTCTTTTTCTAATATGTTCTTTCATTTCTTTAGGACCTGTTTTTTACGTTTTCAAGCAGAACAAATATAAGGATAAAAACCGTTAGCGGAATTAAAAGCAAATAAAAAGAAATATGTTTCGGATTTTGTACGTATAATTGATATTTAGCCCCCCCATTTAATCAGCAGACTATCTTTCGATTAAAGATTATTAATATCGCCAGTAAAACTGTAACCAAAAAAACCTTATCTTTGTTGTCCATATCCGAGAAGGAACAACGTTAAATACATGGTAAGATTTATCCGTTATATCATATTAATAGCTCTGTTACAAGCTGTAGCAGGAATTTTTCTATCACACGCTCAGAGTTTTACCTCGGCATCCGGTATTGTCAAAGATTCTATTACCGGTGAACCGCTCCCATTCGTATCCGTCTATTTTGACGGGTCAACTATCGGAGCTATGACAGACGACAATGGAACATTCACCCTTCAAAACAATCAGGGCTATACCAAACTGGCCGCCGCCTCATTGGGATACGATACTAAATTCATCGATCTCAAGCCCGGTAAAAAGAATGACAATTTGGAAGTATTGTTGAAGCCGACTGCTTTCGAGATTTCGGAAGTCGTGGTCAAACCCAAAAGAGAAAAATATACCCGCAAGGATAATCCGGCTGTAGAGCTTATCAAAAAAGTAATTGCACATAAGAACGACAACCGGATCGAGGCAAAGCCGGAATATCAAACGGAAGTATACGAAAAACTAAGTCTGTCGCTGGATAATTTCAATCCGAATCTCGACAAGAACAAATTTCTGAAAAAGTTCAAATTTATCAAAAACTATCTGGACACGTCTGAGTTTAACGGCAAACCGATCCTGACCGTCTCCGTGCGTGAAAACCTATCAGACTTCTACTACCGGAAAAGTCCCAAAGCGGAAAAGACAATTGTCAGAGCCAAACGCATGCAGGGGATCGATAAGACATTAGACGACGGTGGCGGCATAACCTCCAACTTGGAAGAGATTTTTAAGAGTATCAATATTTTCGATAACAATATTCCTATTCTATTGAATCGGTTCGTCAGCCCATTATCATCGACATTGGCGACCACATATTACCATTATTACATCATGGATACGCTCGATGTAGGAGGAGATAAATGTGTGGATCTGGCTTTCGTTCCGGCAAACAGCGAAAGCTACGGTTTTACGGGACGGCTTTATATCACGCTTGACGGTAATTATGCGGTCAAGAAAGTATTGCTGAACACCCCTGCAAACATCAACCTAAATTGGGTGGACAAACTCCGTATTGAGCAGGAATTCAAGCAGATGCCAGATAGTACCTGGGTGCTCGACCAAGAGAATACTTTCGTCAATTTCTATGTGGTAAAGGGGACGCAACAGCTCTATGCGCACCAGCTCAGGAATTACGACAATTATAATTTCAACGTGCAAAATGCAGATTCCGTTTTCGGGCTCTTAGGGGCATTGCATGTCTTGCCGGAAGCGACGGCACAGCCGGATACGTTCTGGACGCACAACCGCCCTATTCCATTGAAAGAGAAGGAAGATGCGCTAAAAGATTTATTGGGACAACTGCGGAAAGTTCCGGCTTTCAATGCCATTATCAAAACCGCAGAGATCCTGATAACGGGCTATATCCCGACAGCAAATGACAAGAAGGTGACCAAATTCGACTTCGGTCCGATGAATACGACCTTCAGTGCAAACCATCTGGAAGGTTTTCGTATGCGTGTGGGAGGAATGACGACTGCCAACCTCAATCCGTATTGGTTTGCAAGCGGTTATCTGGCTTACGGTACAAATGACCGCAAGATCAAATACAATTTGAAGTTAACACACAGTTTCACTAAAAAAGAATATCACGAAGGTGAAAATCCGGTTAATAATCTGTCGTTCATCCAAGAATATGACGTGTATACCCCAGGCCAAGATTTCCTTTTCACAAGCAAAGATAATATATTCGTTGCCTGGAAAGTAGGTGAACCGGTGACCAAGATGCAATATATCCGCAAAAGCGTATTGCAATACGAAAAAGAATGGCTGAACGGCCTGACATGGAAGTCCTGGATAATGAATCAGAACAACGAGGCGGCAGGAACGCTTCAATATATTAAACGGGACGAATCCGGGAATTTATACCATATAAAAGATTTTACGACATCCGAAATCGGGACACAGTTGCGTTTCGCTCCGGGTGAACGCGCTTATAACGGGCGTTCGGGGAAAGAATCCGTATTCAACCTGTCTAAAGATGCCCCTGTATTCAAGCTCTCCCATCAATTAGGTATTAAAGGCGTGTTAGGCGGCGATTACAATTACAACCATACGGAGATCAGTGCCGAGAAACGTATCTGGCTTTCTTCGTTTGGGCATATCGATGCACAGATTAAAGCGGGCAAGGTCTGGGACAAGGTACCTTTCCCCCTGTTGATTTTGCCGAATACGAACCAATCTATCACAATTCAGCCGGAAGCATTCCACATGATGAACGCGTTGGAGTTTGTGACCGACCAATATGTATCGTTCAATGCTACTTATTATCTGAAGGGCTGGATCCTGAACCGTATTCCGGGCATCAAGTGGTTGCGTCTGCGTGAAGTCCTATCCTTTAATATGATCTATGGTGGACTGACGGACAAAAATAATCCGACCTTGACGCCGGGACTTTTCCTATTACCAGATGGGACGCAGCCATTAGGTAGCACTCCATATATGGAATGCAGCGTCGGTTTGGAAAATATATTCAAGATCCTGCGCATTGATTATTACAGACGCTTAACTTATTTGGATCATCCTGATATTAAGAAGGGAGGTATCCGTATTGCATTAAGATTCACTTTCTAACATGCGGTTTAATTAAGAATGACAGATCTGAACAGTTCACGTTTACACCATGCCCCTAATCCTTGGGCACTGACACCTTTGGTTGTTTTTTTATTGTCTTACCTTGTAGTGTCCATCATCGCAGGCGATTTCTATAAGATGCCTATTACCGTAGCCTTTGTTATCGCCTCAGTTGTTGCCATCGCCATGTCCAAAGGGGGTAAGATCAGCAATCGGATCGAGCAATTCTGCCGGGGGGCAGCCAACAGCAATATCATGCTGATGGTATTGATCTTCATTCTTGCCGGTGCTTTCGCCCAAACAGCCAAAGCGATGGGAGCAGTCGATGCTACCGTGAATCTGGCCATGTCCATCCTACCTGGCAATTTGTTGGCAGCCGGAATATTCCTTGCTGCCTGTTTCATTTCCATTTCTGTCGGGACATCTGTCGGAACAATCGTTGCCTTGGCTCCTGTTGCCGTAGGAATCGCCGACAAAACCGGAATGCCAGATGCCCTGATGCTGGGTGTCGTAGTAAGCGGAGCCATGTTTGGAGACAACCTGTCTTTCATATCGGATACCACTATCGTCGCCACCCGCACACAAGGTTGTAATATGAACGACAAGTTCAAAGTGAATATTCGAATTGCTCTGCCGATCGCCATCCTGACCGGTCTTCTCTATGTGCTGATCGGGAGTGGGGTCGGGAGCGGATATGAAACAGGGCCGATCGAATGGATCAAGGTCCTGCCCTACCTAGTTGTCCTGGTAACAGCTATCTGCGGTGTGAATGTCATGATGGTCCTAATAGCCGGGATCATTCTTTCCGGTATCGTCGGATTGCTTACAGGCGGATTCGATATCTGGGGATGGAATGCATCAATGGGGTTAGGCATCACAAATATGGGTGAACTTATCATCGTGACTTTATTGGCCGGTGGAATGCTGGAAATGATACGATATAACGGAGGTATCGATTGGATCATCTTGAAACTCACTTCCCGCATTCGTTCCACCAAAGGAGCCGAAGGGAGTATTGCCGCACTAATCAGCTTTGCAAATCTTTGCACCGCAAACAATACCATCGCTTTGATCATGGCAGGCCCAATAGCCAAAGATATTGCCGATCGTTTTAAAATCGATCCGAGACGCAGTGCCAGTCTGCTGGACATTTTTTCCTGCTTCGTACAGGGTATCATCCCTTACGGCGCGCAATTATTGATGGCGGCAGGTTTAGGGCATGTCTCTCCCATCGAGATCATGCAGTATTTATATTATCCTTATTTGTTGGGTGTCGGAGCTTTGCTGGCTATCACATTCAATTATCCCCGTAAATATGCGGGAGACTGTTAAGACAGGAGAAATGGGCGAATGAAGGTTATTTTAATCAGAAACAGTGCATAAAATCTCCTCAAACAAGGCAGATAAACAGCTCCACATCCCCGTTCCGGTTTCACGAAGATCCGGGTCTCCACCTCCTCCACACCCGGATCTCCCATGCCCTTCCACCCGGGTCTGAAGAAACTTTTCAAGTTGTTTTTCACCAAAAAGTAGCTTGTCTTCATGAAAAAACGAGCCTATTTAATCTGTTTTGTATTAGCTTCAGAATATATCTGAAATTTGATAGAATGTTGATATATAATGATTTATTATTTTTACCCATGATAGTTATGATAGATAAATGATAGTTAAAAATAGGAACTATCATGGAGTAACATGCTGTTTTACAATTATATAAATTTGATTATGATAGTATGATAGTTGTTTTGCTCAAAAAACTTTATATAGAAATACCCGTACTAAAGACAAGGATTGATTGTCCCTTATGATTTTGGTGCGGTTACACTACAACTTCGTTCAGAGCTTCGGAATCTTTCAGGAGAGTATTTTAAAATATTCCCGATCCTTCTTGGAAGGAGCTATTATTGCAGGTTTCCAAGACTGTGAATGATGACAAACAGGGGTTCTGGTTGGAACGGATATTTCTTGAAAAAGAACGTAGTTCCAAGAGAACTATGGTATTCGATATCGGAAGAAAAAATATAAAAATGAAATTTTTTCCATTTTTAACTGGGGATATAGGCTTGTGAACTGTTAGTATTATGTAAGCATAAGTAAAAAGATGAAAAATGGACAGGGAAACGTTATATAAGTTCTTTGAAGGAGCCGCTTCTTATGAAGAAGAAGTCCGGATCCGGCAATGGATGGAACATTCCCCGGAAAACAGACGAGAATTCTTGAAAGAGAGAAAGATATTCGACTCGATGTTGCTTCTTGGCGATGAAAAAACGATCGAAGAAAAGATGCGACACAAGTCATGGAGCTTGAGTTCTCTTGGAACTGAGTTAATCAAGATTGCGGTAGCTGTCGCTGTGACATTGGGGCTTAGCTTATTATATCAATTTGTTTCAGATAAAAATGGAGTTGTGCCGATGCAATCCATTTATGTTCCTACCGGACAACGGGTGAACATCACGCTGTCGGACGGGACGAATGTCTGGCTGAATGCTCGGACGAAGATCGTTTACCCGGCTGTGTTCGACAAGTCCGTACGCCAGGTAGCGGTAGACGGAGAAGCCTATTTCGATGTAGCCAAAGATAAGAAAAGGCCTTTTATCGTGGAAACGGGCAAATGTAATATGGAAGTGCTGGGAACAAAATTTAATGTGGAAGGCTATTCCGATAAAGACGATTTCGAGGTTACGTTGATGGAAGGAAGTGTGCGAGTTGCCTCCCGTATCGGTCTGGGGGATACATTGATGTTGAAGCCGGACAGCAAAGCTTGCCTGCAAAAGGACGGCAGGCTGAAAGTCATTCCGGTTGACGATTACAATCCCTATCGTTGGAAAGAAGGACTGATATGTTTTCGGAACGAATCATTCCTCTCGATCATGAATGATCTGGAGAAATATTTCGGAGTTAGCATAGTTGTTGAGAATAAGAATGTATTGAAATACTATTTCACGGGAAAGTTCAGGCAAGCAGACGGTATCGACTATGCGTTGAGGGTATTGCAGAGGGATATTCGTTTCAAGTATGAACGGGACGATGAAAATCAGATTATTTATATTAGGTGAACACAAGTAATAGAAGAACAGAAATAAAAAACACAATAATTAGTATTAACCTTATAAAATAAAAGGAAACATGAAAACAGGCAGTCAATAACAGAAAAATGCCGGCAAGCGCTGGGGGGCATTTACCGGCATTCCAATCAACACAATTTTAATTCATTGTATTAACTTCAAATCAGTTACAAAGGTATGAAAAAAAACTTTTTGTCGGGGGGATATTATCCGAAAACTCCGTCAGGTAAAAAAATCTTGAGAACTATGCGAATATCCACATTCCTTTTGGGAGCCTGCGTATTCTGTTCGTATGCTGAAGATTCACATTCGCAGAATGCCCGGGTTAGTATTAACAAGAACAATTCTCAGTTAGAGGAAATTCTAAATGAGATTGAAAGTCAGACAGATTATTTGTTTATCTATAATAACCAGGTAGATGTTAACCGGAAAGTTTCGGTAAAGGCGAAAACGAAACCTGTTTCAGAGGTATTGGATAACCTGTTCAAGAATGCGGGTGTCGAATATGAAATGGAAGGAACTCATATTATTTTGTCTTCGAAAAGCCGGGATGCGATCGCTGCCGCTCAACTGCAGACACATGTCTTAACCGGTCGGATTGTCGATAATAACGGCGAAGCGATCATTGGAGCGAACGTGGTGGTGAAAGGTACTACAAATGGTACGGTTACCGATATAGATGGTAATTTCTCTATCGAGGCCGATCCTAATTCGGTTTTGAATATTTCTTATATTGGTTACCTGTCAAAGGAGATCGTTGTCGGTAACCAAAAAACAATCAATGTCGTATTATTGGAAGATACGAAAACGCTGGATGAAGTTGTCGTGATCGGTTACGGTACGCAGAAAAAGGCGGACTTGACCGGTTCTGTAGCTAACGTGAGCACAGATGATTTGAATACACAGAGCAACACTACTATCGGGCAGGCCTTGCAAGGTAAGATTGCCGGTGTGGATATCGTTTCGCAGGGTGGTGCGCCGGGCGGTAGTACCCGTGTCATGGTCCGTGGTATCGGAACGTTGAACAATTCTTCTCCTTTGTATATCGTGGACGGTATGTATATGAGTGGAATCGATCATATCAATCCGAACGATATTGCCAGTATCGATGTGTTGAAAGATGCTTCTTCGGCTGCGATTTATGGTTCACGTGCAGCTAACGGCGTCGTTATAGTAACGACAAAAGAGGGAAGCAATACGGAAGGGAAACCGATTATCGATCTATCGGCCAATGTCGGCGTCAGTTCGCCTTCCAAATATCTGGATTTATTGGATGCTGCCGGCTGGGCGGAAGTGACGACCGTTTCCAGAAGGGGCCGGATTGAGTCCGCTCGAAATGGCACAGGATTTGGCTTCAAAACCGGATAATGACTGGCAGGACTTGATGTTTGGTCCGGCATTGATGCAAAACTATGCGCTTTCTGTGAAGGGAGGAGGTAAATATTCCACCTACTATAATAGTGTGGGGTATACGAATCAGGACGGCGTGATGAAAGGCACGAACTACCAGCGTTACACGTTGCAGAGCAAACAGGATTTCAAGAAGGGTATTTTCCAGGCTGGGACAAATGTCGTGTTGACTTATGATCAAAGTAATCCTTTATATTCGGTCATTAGAGGGGGAATGGTCGGACATACGTTGCAGGCTATTCCGACATGGGAACAATATGATGAAAACCGGACAGGTGGATATGGTGGCTTGTACGGAGACGTTGTGAATTTGACTCATCCGTTAGGTATGGTGGACGATAATTTAATGAAGAGATATAGTGATAATGTAAAAATATTTGCAAATGCTTATGTCTCCGTAGAATTAATGAAAGGTCTGAAATATAAGTTAAACCTGACTCCGGATTTCCAATTTTATCGCTATAATAGTTATGAAGGTCTGTTTGATTTCGGGCTGGCAAAACATGATATAACAGCGGTGACGGAACAGCAGACCCGTACACGTAATATTTTGGTCGAAAACTTGCTGACTTTTGATCGTACGTTCGGAGACCATAAGGTGTCGGCTCTTGTCGGATATACATATCAGGATTCCCGGTATCGTTATATGCAAGGTTCCGGGCAAGGAATGCCGACTGGAATTACTGAAATAGATGCCGCATCTCAAGGATTGGCCGTAAGTGGTAATTCAAGCCGCAGCGTGTTGACTTCCATTTTAGGACGTGCTTTCTATTCTTATAAGAATCGCTATTTGTTGACTGCGACCATTCGCCGTGATGGTTCTTCTAAGTTCGGTTCCAATTATCGGTATGGTAATTTCCCATCGGTATCTGTTGGTTGGAATATTGCAGAAGAGGATTTTGTAAAGAATAGCGTATCTTGGTTGGATCAGTTGAAGTTGAGAGGCGGATATGGGGTGCTAGGTAATCAGGAAATTGATAACTATCAATATGTGTCTGTTGTTACGACCGGCATTAATTATCCGGATGGAAAGAGCGGACTGATACAAGGTGCTTTCCCAAAAACGTTTGCCAATCCGGATATCAAATGGGAAGAAACGGCGATGACGAATGTCGGTATTGACTTTATGGCCCTGCGTAATCGTTTGACTTTGACTGCCGATTGGTATGTAAAGAATACGAAAGATATCTTGTTGAATGTGCCTATTCCTATTTCTACGGGAGGTGCTAATGATCCGATTCGTAATGCAGGTAAGATCCGTAATCAAGGATTTGAATTTAATTTGGGATGGAATGAGTCTTTGAATAAGGATCTGTCCTATGGTGTAAGTTTCCTTGGAACTTATAATAAAAACGAAGTGGTGGAAATGGGGGCAGAATCGCAGGTAATTACCGGTGGGACGATTCATGGAGGAACTTATACGAGCAGAACGTTGGCCGGTTATCCTATAGGTGGTTTTTGGTTGATTCCTACTGACGGCTATTTTAATAGCACGGAAGAGGTGCAAGCTCATCAGAAAGATGGGGTTCTGATTCAGCCGAGTGCCGAACCCGGCGATATTCGTTTCAAGGATACAAATAATGACGGAACGATTAATGATGAGGATCGTGTGTATTGTGGCAGCCCATTCCCGAAATTCACCTATTCGATCAATGGTAATATTACGTATAAGAATGTTGATTTCTCGATTGGTTTCCAAGGTGTCACTGGTAATAAAATTTATAATGCGACGAAATTGGAATTGACGGATGTGACCCGTGGTACGAACTATTTGGCAAGTACTTTGGATTATTGGACGCCTGAAAATCAAAATGCGTCCTCTCCTCGGCTGATTTGGACCGACCCGAATAGGAATGCCCGTTCCGAATCCGACCGTTATTTGGAGAGCGGTTCTTATTTCCGCTTGAGAAATCTTCAGGTAGGTTATACCTTGCCTACGGTTTGGTTTCATGGCTTTGTCCAGAAAGCTCGTGTGTATGTCAATGCGGAGAATCTCTTTACGATCTCCTCTTATTCGGGGTATACGCCGGACGTGAATTCTTCAGATGTATATTCTCGTGGTTTCGATGAATTTATATATCCTTCTAATCGTACATTTATGTTTGGTTTGAATGTCACATTTTAAATAAAATAACAGTATGAAACGAATATATCTATATTTTATATCTTGTATAATGGTTGTTACAGGTTTGTGTACTTCGTGCGACGCTCAGTTGGAGCAGATGAATCCGAACAAGGCGACCGAAGATACTTTCTGGCAGACCGAAGCTGACTTTGAATTGGCTTTGACTTCATGCTATACCCCTTTGAAAAATGCTCTAAACGGGGGATATTATGGAACTCGTGGTGTAATGATGCGTATTGCTCGTGCGGACGAAGTGGAGTTTAGAAACGATATCAGCGATGTCTTTCAAGCCTGTTATTTTACAAATACAAATGGTAATTCTCTTTCACAAGGGATGTTTTATCAATTCTATAATGCATTGTATAGAACGAATTCAATCATGCAGAAGCTGGAAGAGAAGCAAGGAGAATTCGGAGAGGATTTCGTCAATAAGGTGAAGGCGGAGTGTTTGTTTATTCGCGGGTTCTATTTGTTCCAATTAGGAAAAGAGTTTAAAAATGCACCTTTGCGTCTGACAGCTTCTCAGTCTCCTTCTACATTCCCTTTGGAAAAGTCTTCTCAGGCCGAGATATGGTCGCAGGCTGAACAGGATTTGCTTACTGCGGCTTCTTTGTTGCCGGTGAAGAATGATGTTATCGGAAAACCGACAAAAGGTGCAGCGTATGCTGTGTTGGGTAAAATATATGTATATGAAGAAGACTTTGATAAGGCAATTGAAATATTGGAACCTTTGACAAAATCACCTTATACGTATCGTTTGGTAGAGGATTTTGCATGGAATTTTGATGATGTACACGAAAACAATGAAGAGAGTATTTTCGAATTGTTGATGGAGCCGGTTGGTGGAACGGATATTTGGGGAGATGGAGAGAATATCAATTCGACTCAAACGAATACACGTCCGAAAGAATATGCGGCACCGGAAGCCAGTGGTTGATATGAGGCAAATCCGACCCCGCAAATAATGGATTATTTCTTGGAAGAAAAAGATAAAGATGGAAATTTTGATTATCGTGCACGTTCATCGGTTGCTTGGGATTATGAAGGATGTATGTATTATTTGAAGCCTTTTCGGGAGAAGTTTGCAGAAGACAGATGGAATACATATTGGATTTTGAAATATCAGAATTGGAATACGGCCGAATCGGAGGCTGATCCGCCTATGTCTTGCATCAATGAACGGGCGATACGGTATGCAGATGTGCTTCTTCTGCTTGCTGAGTCTTATTTACGTGGAAAGCAGGATTTGCCGATGGCAATCGGGTATTTGAATCAGATTCGTGAACGGGCTAATTTGAACCCCTATAGCGGAGCACAGACGTATGAGGCTGTCTTTAATGATTTGGAGCGTCAGCGTGCCATCGAGTTCTTTGTGGAAGGGGAACGTTTTTACGATCTTCGCCGTTGGGGATTGTTGGAAAAGCGTATGCAGACTTGTAATGAAGTTCGGTATAAACAATTAATGACTGGTAAGGTCGGGGATACGAATCGTTATTATTATTATCCTATACCATCCAAGGAGTTGGAGACAAATCCGTTATGTACCCCGAATGAAGGTTGGTGATTGACCGTTTTTTAATAGGTATTATTCTAAGGGTCGGTTGTAATGGTGTAAAACATGTTATGGCTGGCCCTTTTCTTCTTTTATTTATTAGGACTTTCTTTTTGAGTCCCGTATCTTTGATAAAAATAACGTATATCATGAAAATACAACTATTAATCATAAGTCTGTTGTTTATGACAAATGGCTTCTGTGCCCGTGGCTTGGACAAGGCGTTTCAGCTCCTGCCCCAACCTCAATCTGTCGAACTGCTTCCGGGAAAAGGAATTATGTATACCGATCTTAAATTTGTATCGGCCGCATCAGACACACTTGTCCCTATATTGGGAGCGTTGACGGATGTCCTTCCCCGTGCAGGACATATGGGAAAGGGATTGTTCTTACAACTTTCCGAATCGAACGTGCCTGATTCGCCCGAAGGATATGTTTTGGAGGTGAATGATAAAGGTGTGACAGTCACGGCCCGCACAGAAGCCGGACTGTTTTACGGTTGCCAAACGTTAGAGCAGTTGTTGGAAGATAGCCGGGATTTTGACCTGGAAATTCCGCAGATGAAGATAACTGATTATCCGGCTATCGCCTACCGTGCCGTCCATCTTGATACGAAGCATCATCTGGACCGGATGGAATATTATTACCGGATGATCGACAGGTTGGCACGTTATAAAGTGAATGCGATTATCTGGGAACTGGAAGATAAACTGCGCTTTACTCGCCGTCCGGAAGTCGCAGCTCCGAATGCGATCAGCAAGCAGGAGATGCAGGCGCTCTGCCGGTATGCGAAGGAACGGAATGTCGAGATCTGTCCACTTGTGCAAGGACTCGGCCATGCCGGTTTTATATTGAAACATCATTGGGAACTGCGTGAGAATCCGGACAGCGATTGGGAATTCTGTCCGTCCGATCCGCGTACATACGAGGTGCAGTTCGATCTTTATCTGGATGCGCTTGAAGCCATGCCGTACGGGAAATATCTGCATGTCGGTGGGGATGAGATCACGGCGATCGGAATCGACGACCGTTGCAAGGCTACAGGCAAGACTGCTTTCGAATTGCAGATGATCTGGTTGAAGAATGTCTGCCAGTTTGCTGTAGACCATGGTCGTATTCCTATATTTTGGGATGATATGCCGTTAAAATATGCCGGTATATGGGAACTTGCGTTAAGCGATAAATCCGAAGAGGAAGTGGTGAAGGTCTGGAACACCGACAAACTGGATGAGGCGATCGGTTTGTTTCCGAAAGAATGCGTGTATATGCGTTGGAAATATGAGGATGCGACGACGCCTGCCCATCGACGCCTTTTGGAATGGTATCATGATAAGGGGCTGAAGGTGATGGGGGCGACGGCTGCTTCTGCCGGTGACTCGCCTTTTATGCCGCGCCGGAATACCCGTTCGGAATACGTGAAAGGATTCAGCCAGTTGGTTGCCGACAATCAACTGGAAGGAATATTGGCGACTGCTTGGGATGACGGTTCGCCGCATCTGGAAACGGTATGGAGGGGGTTCATTGCACAAGGAGAATTCGGTTGGAATCCGTCGGCACGGGATATCGAAGCGTTTAAAAAAGCACATGCACAGCGGGAATATGGTTTTCGCCCGGAGGATAACCGGATGGCCTTTCTGGATGAACTGGAGAAGGCGGTCTTTTTCTTCGATGGCGCGTTGGTGACTTCCGGACGCCGCAATCCGGCGTGGGGCACGACTGCTTTCACATTGATGGAGTTGCCGGACAAGACGAAACCGGGGGCATGGAGCGAACTGTATAAAGATAAAATTGCACAGGCAAAGATTGAAGCCGGACGTTACGAGAAGATAGTCCAGGGTATCAGAACGGCGCAGGCGGAGGCATTACGCAATCGCTATACGCTGCAAGTCTATGAACAGACGAATAACCTGCAAAACTATCCGGTGCGCCTCATCCTGGCCTTGAACGCTTATGACACGGCAAAGGACGATGCAGCCCGGGAAGCGGCTTTGGAGAAAGTCGCAGAGGTGTGTAGTTATTTCGATGTCATGCGCTCCAACCTGGAATCGGTCTATTCCGAAACTCGCTTCATGGAGCAGCCTGAAGGTTTCATCTCTGATCTGAACCATCACAATCATCTGGCTTCTAAAACGAACAATAGCGATTGGTGGTATTATTACGAGATTCCGATGGTGAAGAAAGTCCGCGCGTGGATGAAATAGTCGTACGGAATGACCAAAAAAATAATTTGGACACTTTGTACGACATCAAACCCTTCAAAAAAATGAATTGGACACTTTGTGGCTTACAAAACGTCCCCTCAAAATAATTTGAACACTTTGTACAGCTTCAAAACGTTCAAAAAAATATTTTGGCCTCATTGAAGTACTTCAATGGCCTCACTGGAGATTTCGGGGGCGTTGTCGGGCGACAATAAGAACAAACGATCTGTTCTAATGATGCATAAAAATAAAATGGTGTAAATCATCATTTATGTGTACGTCATTATATTAATATATCACTTAATGAAAAATTATAAATATTCATATCATGAAGAAAATTACATTCAGTATCCTGTTTGTCTGGCTTAGCCTGTCCCTGTGGGCAGCCCGGCAGCCGGAGTTTTCGACAGCCGGCTTTTTCCGCCTCGATAATAGCGGGCGGGAAGTCTATTCGATGAATCCTGCCTGGCGCTTCCATAAAGGTGCGGTGGAAGGTGCGGAAACAAAAGAATTTAATGATAAAGACTGGACGGTTGTCTCCCTGCCGGACGGTATCGAATATTTGCCGACCGAGGCGAGTGGTTGTATCAATTACCAAGGGGAGGTCTGGTATCGCAAGCATTTTACGCCCGATGCCGCTCTGAAAGGGAAGAAACTTTTTCTGCATTTCGAGGCCATTATGGGCAAAAGTAAGGTGTTCGTGAACGGCAAACTGTTGACGGAGCATTTCGGCGGTTACCTGCCTGTCATAGCCGATGTGACGGATGTGCTGGATTGGAATGGCGATAATGTGATTGCCGTCTGGGCGGATAACAGCGACGATCCTTCCTATCCTCCCGGAAAGGCGCAGGACGTGTTGGACTATACCTATTTCGGCGGCATCTACCGGGATTGCTGGTTGATCGCGCATAACAATGTGTTTATCACCGATCCAAATTATGAAAACGAGGTAGCAGGAGGCGGCTTGTTCGTCGCTTTCGGAAAGGTTTCGGATGCCTTGGCGGAAGTTCAGTTAAAGATACATGTGCGCAATGCTACGAAGAACCCTTTTTCCGGTCGGGTGGAATATATGCTGTTGCAGCCGGATGGCACCGAAGTCGCCCGGCTGAGTGACAAGATACAGGTGAAGGTGGGTAGGGCAACTACTGTTTCCGACCGGATGCCGGTGAAGCAGCCGATGCTTTGGACCCCTTCGACACCGACCTTGTATAACCTGCTGGTGCGGGTACTTGATAAGGAAGGAAATGTGATCGACGGTTACCGCCGCCGTATCGGAATCCGCAGCATTGAGTTTAAAGGGAAAGACGGCTTTTGGCTAAACGGCAAACCTTATGAAAAGTGCGGAGCCATTTACGGCCACCTGGGTGCAAAACAAGACAAAATAGTAAAAAAGCCCGGCGAATGGAACCATATGCGCATCAGATGTGTCGGACAACGCATTAATGTTATCCTGAATGGTAAAAAAGTAACGGAAATGGACATGAGCAAATGGACTTCGGGAACAGTCAACCCGGACGGCAGTGAAATCCCCAGTTGGTTACCTAAGCCATTTGCAGAACTTCCAACAAAAGGATATATCGGATTACAGGGTAAACATGGTGATTCCCTGATCTGGTTCCGTAACGTAAAAATAAGAAGCATCAAATAATAAATGAAAAGAGGAAAGTTATATTCTATTATTTTTACTATTGTGTTTCTTGTTATTGTGGGAGCAATTATTGGGGTATATATATGGCAAAATAATAAACAAACAGAAGAAAATGAAGACGAAATTGCCTATACAGATTTAATTCAAAAAATTAGTAATGGCGAAGTTGAAAAAATTGAGATGACAGTAGGTTCTACATCAATTAAAGTAAAATTAAGAGATATAGAAGAAGAAAAAAATGCTAGTGTACCAAATACGCAAGCATTTATTGAGTTAATTCAAGAAGAAGTAAAAAATAACAATCAATTTGAATTAAAACAAAACAAGCAAAATCCATTACTTACAGTGGGAAGTACTTTCTTTTCTGTATTGCCAACACTTTTAATTGTAGCTTTATTTATATTAATTTTTAAAATGCAAGGATTAGGAGATAAAGGCAAAATATACGGAGGAGAAGAAGACAATGATACTGGAGTTACTTTTAAAGATGTAGCAGGATTAGATGAGGAAAAGAACGAATTAATTGAAATTGTAGATTTCTTAAAATCACCAGAAAAGTTTCATGAAATTGGAGCAAAAATTCCAAAAGGAATTTTATTATGTGGAAAACCTGGAACAGGTAAGACATTAATTGCTAAAGCTATTGCAGGAGAAGCAGGAGTTCCATTTATTACTATGAGTGGTTCTGAATTTATTGAAATGTTTGCAGGATTAGGGGCATCACGTGTTAGAAAATTATTTGAAAAGGCAAAAAAAATATCACCATGCATTGTATTTATAGATGAAATTGATGCCATAGGTTCTAGAAGGACAAGTGGCTCTGGTGGAGAAAGTGAAAATAACCAAACATTAAATCAACTATTAGTGGAAATGGATGGTTTTGAAACAGATGAAACAGTTATTGTATTGGCAGCAACTAATAGACCAGAAATGCTAGATAAAGCACTTTTAAGACCAGGAAGATTTGATAGGAGAATTACAATTGCTGCTCCAGATTTACATGGAAGAGAAGAAATTCTAAAAATCCATAGTCAAAACAAAAAATTTGAAAAAGACATTGACTTAAAAGAAATTGCAGGAGATACAGCAGGATTTACAGGAGCAGAGCTTGCAAATGTATTAAATGAAGCTGCTATTATTGCTGCAAGAAGTCATAAGAAGAAAATTAGCAGAGAGAATATAGAAGAAGCAGTAAAAAAAGTTACAGTAGGATTAGAAAAACATAGTAGAGTTATATCAGAAAAAGATAAAAAATTAACAGCATATCACGAGGCAGGACATGCTATTGTAAGCAAATTCTTGCCTACACAACAAGATGTAAAAGAAGTATCTATTATTCCAAGAGGCGTTGCTGGTGGTTATACTATGTATAAAACCAATGAAGATAAATATTATATATCTAAAACAGAAATGGAAGAAAAATTAATTGCTTTATTAGGGGGAAGAGCTGCAGAAAAATTAGCATTAGATGATATTTCTACAGGAGCAAGCAACGATATTGAAGTTGCTACACAAATTGCAAGAGATATGGTAACTGTATATGGAATGAGTGATAAGATAGGACCAATTTCTTTAAAAACAGATGAGCCATATGAAATGCAACCATTTGGAGACCATATAGGAGATAGTATAGGAGAAGAAGTAAAGAAATTAATTGACACAGCATATTATCAAGCACAACAAATCCTTTCTCAACATATGGATAAACTAGATGCAGTGGCAAATACCTTACTCGAAAAAGAAATCATATCAGCAGAAGAATTCCAAAGATTTTTTGAATAGAATATTACTACTAACAGACAGAGGAATCAGCAATGACATTAAGTTAGGAAAACAGAAAATCAACCATATATACCTATATTTTAGTCGCAAAACTCTCAAGGTTCAAGGAGTAATCCGTAAGCAGCAGGCTGTTCGAGCTTTTGCTTTAAAATATAGGTATATATGATTGAAATTGAAACAGAGAAAATCATTCAATTAACTTAATGTCATTGCTGTAGAATTATTTAAATTTTCACTTTCTGACTTCTATTATCAATTCATTTAAATAAGACAATATTCCACTATCTTGTTCAAAACTAAATTTTAATTTATAGGCTTTTAATTCTTGTGTTTTTTTTCCAAATCTTTTATTCATTTCATAATCTCCATATTTTCCATCACCAATAATGGGATGACCAATATGTGCTAAATGTGCACGAATTTGATGTGTTCTACCTGTAATTAATTCCACTTCTAATAAAGAAGAATCTTTAAATTTTTCCAAGATTTTATATTTTGTAGTAATAGGTAGATATCCTTTTTTTGGTATATCTGAAATATAAACGAGACTCTTTTTTTGATCTTTAAATAAAAAAGCATGTAAAGTAGCAGAAGAAGGAGCCGGAATGCCAACTACTTTTGCTAAATAATATTTTTTAATTTCTCTATTCTTAAATTTTTCTAATAATATTTTGTGAGATTCTTCATTTTTAGCAAATACAACAAGCCCTTCTGTATTTCGATCCAATCTGTGACAAGGGAAAATGATAGGATATTTTTCTTCTAATAAAGTAGTCAAACTATTTTCCCCAGTTACTTCAATACCACTATTCTTATCTACAACCAAGATATTCTCGTCTTCATAAACTTTTATAAAACAAGAAGGAAATAAAAGAGAATCAGGTATGTAACAAATGACTTCATCTTTCTCAAATAAAGTTATATCTTCTTTTATCCTTTTCCCATTTACAACAAAATCTTTTTTTCGTAAGGCTTTAAAAAAAGAATTTCTAGAAAGATTAGGAAAAGCACTAAACATATATTCACTTAAAAGTTTCTGATTATACTTTTCTTCAACAATTAATTTTTTCATAAATCTATTATAGACTAAATAAAAAGATTTGACAATATCTTAGAATTTATTTGCATTTTTTCCTCATCTATGTTATGATATATATCGTTATATTTATAAAACTTCGGGAGGCATATATGGATATTGTAAGAATCGTATTAATTGTGGTATTTATAATTGTTTCACTAATTTTAATTGTATTAACAATGATGCAATCTAAAGATGATGCAGGAGCATCAAGTACAATTACAGGTGGTGCAGGAAACTTTTATGAAAAAAATAAAGGAAAAACCAAAGAGGGAAAATTAAAGAAATGGACAATTATACTAGGAATTATTTTTGTTCTATTATGTATTGCCCTAGGAATCTTATATGGAATATAGAAGGATAATTTGAATACAAAAATTAAAATGAAGAATATTTCAATATAAGGAATCTGAAACGATCCAGAAAAATAATAAAAGGGAGAAGAGAATGAACAGAAGCGGAAAACGTTGGGAGAGTAACACACAATATAATTTAATAAAAAAGAAAACGATTTAGAAAGTTTAAGGGGGAATACGCAATGGTCACACCGAAGGACATACACGAGAAGAACTTTGGCGAGGAAAAGCGCGGCTATATCAAGGACGAGGTGGACGATTTTCTCGATGAAATCATCGTGGACTATGATAAAGTCCTTCGGGAGAACAAGGAGCTCCTTGCCCGGATTGACGCCCTAAACGCCCAAGTCGAGTCCTATCGGGGGATGGAAAATTCCTTGATGCACACCATGGTTACTGCCCATAAGGCTGCGGATGATATCACCGAAAAGGCCAAGCGGGAATCCGAGGAGATGATTGAGAACGCGCAAAAAGAGGCGTCCAACATCCTCAATACTGCTGATATCCGCGCTCGCGCCAAGATGGAAAACTATGAGAAAGAGATGGCCGATGTTGAGGGCAAGATCCTTGGCATCCGCAACGTGCTGAACGAGTTTAAGGCCACGGTTCTGGATTACTCCAAGGAGCTGGTGGAAGTGGTGGAGGACCTCTCCATCCCCGAGAGCGTTCGCCGTACCATTGATGAGCTGGAG
>ERZ779866.1115-NODE-1115-length-28203-cov-4.794586_pt1 | contig 28203 bp, 40 predicted proteins | sample MGYA00511248_ERZ779866 | MGnify/ENA primary metagenome ERZ779866 (study PRJEB29588, sample SAMEA2155758) | human gut metagenome | biome: human gut; feature: human-associated habitat; material: faeces | place: Denmark | collected 2008/2010 ... | reverse complement strand
TTTTCCATGGGATCCATTATGAAATCTCCAAAAGTTAAGAAAGTTTGTCAATTCCAACCGATAAACGATTGAATACTGCGGCTAACTCTTTCTGAGCTTTCTGAGAATCATCCCGACTCTTTTCAGCGGCAAAGCACGCTTTTGCCTTTGAAAGCAGCCATCCCGACTGCCTCTTCGATAATTGAAACTCATCGTGAAAGAAGTTTTCGAGGTCTCGAACACTTTGAAGCGATTCGATCTTTTCATCCACTTCATCTGCCGAAAGGACTTGAGTAACGCGAGCCTTTCCATCCGATGGATAAGTGACAACCGAAATTTCACTTAAACGAGCAATCATCGTCACTTCAATCGTGCCATCCTCAAGCTCAACCTCATCAGCAGCCTTCCACGCAATGCCAACCGACAAACCGTCAACAGTGCCGGCTTTGACGGCGTGATAAATGTCTTCTGCCTTAGAAACACCCTTTGTCAAAACACCTTCAACCTTCAACCCAATCTCATCTTCATGAAGATCTGTCCACTTGCCGATGGGTAAGTCATAGCTGTTGTGATTGAAGAACATCTTAGGGGTAACGCCCTCACTCAAAAGCTTTGAGTAGGCTCCCTTACGAATCTGAAAGCCGTAGGAATTCCGATTTCCGAAAACAGTCGCATAGCCGGAAATCTTCCACTCTCCATCCTCTTCAATAGCTTGAAGTTGGCAAAACTTCAAAGAAGTCGTAATTTGTTTCTGTGTCATTGTTTAATGTCCGTTATTTGGGTCTGGGATCCGCCGGTTACTTGTCCAAGCTTGTCCAGCGGCGCCAAGTTCGTCTGAGCAGTCAACACATCACCGCCCTCAACAGGCTCGTCATTTTCAAGCTGACGAACTTCATTTCTGGTCTTAAAGCCGTTTTGCACTGCCGTAGCATAAGCTTGATAGCGGGAAGTAATGTCGCCTCTCATCAGAGCGTCAAGCGAAAATTCCGCTTGCATTGTCATGCGCTCTTCAAGACTGAAGACTCTGGATTGCAAAGCTTGCTCAATCGAGACTAGCATCGGACCGATTGTGAACTTCACGAAACCAGACGTAATTTCTGAGATGCCGGAACCCCAAGTCGTGGCCCCGGATGCGCCGATCAAAACAGGAGGGACACCGAACCATCGACAGATCTCTTCAACAGAGAAGCGCCTGTTTTCAATCAGCTGGCTTTCTTCTGGCGTTAAAGTCACCGCATTGAACTTCATATCCGCTTCAAGAACAATGATCTTTGAAGATCCGCCGGTTCTGAAGTCTGTCAGACTGTCGCGGATTCGCTCACGCTCATTAACACCGTCCTTATTTTTGCTCTTGAGGATGTGGTCTACGGTCAAAATGCCTGACGGCTTTCCAAAGTTCTCAGCGTTTGAAGTTGCGAATCGCTGCGTTTCTGTTGCCTCTTTGACCGAAGAAGACATAAACGACAGCTTCGAAAGACCGATCAACCCATTCCCAATGTCCTTAATATGCAAAACATCATCAGGACCTAAGATGTAGGTTTTACCGTCTTTTTGGTACTTGTAAGCAACTTGACCATTCTGATCGACAAAGACTTCTGTCTGATCAGGAGACAACGGCCACAAACTCACAAGATCGCCGGAAGAATCACGAATGATCTGAGCATAGGCATTGCCACGCATAGCCCAGTGCATCACCATCGTGGACCAGAAGTCACGCGGAGTCATCACATCATTCGGACGAGAGTGAAGCACCATCCATAGGCGCGAATCTCTAGCAAGTTTTCTACGGCCATCAGATTGATTTTCATAGATCATCAAAGGGAGGCTGCTGATCACTCTGGACAACAGAGACACGCATGCATAGACGGTCGAAATCTGCATAGCAGCATCTGGAGAAGTCGGCGCTGCCGTCATGACAGACGGCGTGCTCATCTGTTGACCAGATTGATCGCGCAGAATTCCGCCGCCGATCCAGGAGAAAAAGCGGGAAACAAGGGAATTTGCCATTTTTAAATCACAATGATGTCTTCGACGAATTCCGAAAAATCGTCATCTTCGTCAGTTTCAATATCACTCATGCACATGGCCAACGCGTAAATCATGGCCACAGGACCGTCAATTTTGTTTTCGTAGCGCTCTTTACGCGGGAAAATGTTGTCTTTTGCATCAAGCTTAGCCACTACATTTCCCATCATCCAATTCATTGCAGGATTCACTACATGCTTGATTCTTCCATCAAGCACAAGGGCCTCTAGCGACTTCATGGGATCAGACATGTTTTGAACCGTATTACGAAACTCCACCATCGGAGCTCCGTCTTCACTTAGACGCGTAGCAAGCTGCGTGGCTTGCCATGGGTCGTAAGCGATAGCCTGTACTTCAAAACGTGAGAGATCCTCTCGGAGCCCCTCCTCAACAACCGAGAAATCGGTCATCGCGCCAGGAGTTTGATGGATGAAACCACGGTCTACCCAACCCTGATATTGGCTGTTTGTTGATTTTTCGATGGTATCTTCGGGAAGATAAAAGTCATAAAAAGCGACATACTCGGTTTTTCCATCGGAGCGCTGCCGTGGGAATATCCGTACTTTCGCCGTGATGTCGTTTTTGGCACCTAAGTCCAATCCAATGATGCATGGGCAACCCTCAAAATCGGATAAATCAAGAGTCGGATCCTCACAAGCTTTCCAGGCTTGCATATCCATCCAGGCAGACTTGGCAGAACACCAAACATTCAAATACTTTGTTTTGAAGTTGTTGGCTGCCGATGGCAGCGTCAAGGCTTTCTCTCGATGGCTGAAAAGTGTCTCTGGATTAACCGACACACCCCAATTTGGATTAGCCTTTATCAGTGCTTCATCAGTCGTCCAATCATCACCCTCATCAATCGTGTAGATGATCCCAAACTGAGATTCAACTTGAACCGTCTGGTTCAAGATCATCGTGACAATCGTCCGAACTTCATAGCAAATGCCGGAAGTATCAAAACCCGCAGTCGTAATTGTCCAAACCATCGGCTGCTTACGCTTACCGATAGAAGTTTCAATCACGTCATAAAGCCCACGCGTTTTGTGAGCGTGCAATTCGTCAATACAGCCAAAATGCGTGTTCAAGCCGTCCAAGGAATCGTCTTTTGAATTCTTTGGAGAAAAGCTAGAACCAGTTGAAAGTTGCGTAATGCTGTACTTTTGAACCGTCAAATTAAGCGCCGATTTAATGTCGGGACTCATCAATGCCATTTGGCGGGCTACGTCAAAAACGATCTTTGCCTGATCGCCGGTTGTGGCAAATGAATAACATTCAGCACCGTACTCACCATCGGCAGCGAGCATATACAGAGCCACAGCCGAACTTAATGCCGACTTGCCATTACCACGAGGTACTTCAATGTATACATCTTTGAAGCGCCTGGCCCCGGTCGAATCCACCCAACCGAAAACCGTTGTCAAAATGAATATCTGCCAAGGCTCCAGTTGAATTTTCTGTCTGGCCAGCGGGCCTTTCGTATGCCGCAAATGCTCAACAAAGTAGCAAACCTTCGCGCCTCGCTTTGGATTGAACACGTATCCAGGAAGACTTTTCAGATCCCTCTTTTGTCGCTCACATGCTTTGATCACCCATTCGCAAGCCGGAATTTTTCCAGTCAACACATCATCGATGTACTGATTTGCGATAGAAATGTAATCACGCATTAGCTACTTCACCATCATCATCAAAGGCCGCGAACATGTCCATTGTGAAATCGTCAGGATTAGTGGGGTCGCCATACCCCTGAGCAACCTTTTGTCTGGAGGAGGGAGTCAGACCAAGTTCACTACCGGTCTTAGCCAGTAGTGCCTCTACCTTCATCAGAGCATTAAGCGCGCCGGACACTTTGCCTGACTCCACCGCGCCGTATTTGTCCACCATCGCTTGAAGCTTTTCTCGCATAGCGAGAGCGTTACAAAATGACTCGAAAATCGCTGAGTCACATTTTTTGACCACACCTTTCGGCATGTTTTTCAAAGTCTCGCGCCAGAATTCCTTCGCGCGAGCGCTCATATATTCCGGCGGATCTCCAATATCATCCGTCGGCTTAGGCTCGAAGGGATTCGTTCGACACGGTCTGAGCGTTCCCTTGAGTCGTTTGACTTCGGTTGGTAACGCTTTACGACCCATAAAAAACAACCCTTTTTTGAAAAAGTTAAAGTAAAAAATGAAGTATTGAAGAGAGCCCAAAATTCAAAATTTTGGATGCAGAAAAAAAGAGGGGGACGGGCGGTCAGGAAGACGTTTTCACTCAGACTTTTTACCCTCCCCTACCCTTCGTCTAAAATGTTCTTAAAAATAACGGAGGTACTATGAAGAAACTTTCCCTCTTGCTAATAATGGCTCTCTCGCTTTCCGGATGCACAACCGCTGACCTATTAGCTATTGATGGCTCACGACACTTTCAAGTTCTGCAAGTCATCGATGGAGGTGCTTTAGCCTTACGCTGTGACGATAGCGTTGGAGATACCTGTTACGGCATGACTGTTTTTATCCCAGATTCTGTTGACCCTGGAATGTATGATGAAAAAATCGTCTTTATGCAGAACCCAACAGTTGTAGATCGCTACTCTTACACTACTGTCAAAAAAGTCCAGAAGACCGTTCCAGTCATTATTGATAAGAAAAATCAATAATGTTATTTTGCAGTCTTTCTCGTCAAGGAAAGACTGCAATCACTGCTTTCTGGCTTCGCCGTAGTAGGATTTCCAAAGCCACCATCCTCTCTGGCGGTCTTTCTTGAGTGACAAGCCTTGCAGAGAGACTGCAAATTAGTTTCATCGTAGAGCAGCGCCGGATCACCACGATGCGGAACTATGTGATCCACATCCGTTGCTAAAGTAATCTTGCCCTGCTTCATGCACTCTTCACAGTACGGATGTTGAGCAATGAACCGATTGCGAAGCTTTTGCCATCGGTAGCCATAACCTCTCTCCGAAGAATTTCCGGATCGTTTCAGCCGGTTGACTTCACGCTCTTTCAGCATCTTTGCTTCACGCTGTCTACCAGCTTTTTTGTGAAGTTCACAGTACTTTTCAGAAAGTGTTACTGGACGATGACAGCCTGGATAAGCACAAAGTTTCAAAAGAGCCATAAGAATAAAAAAAGAGGCGACATGCGCCTCAAGACGTAAGGTGTGAAACGACCCTAACGTAGCGAAATTTATTTCACTGGCTCCAAGTCGCTGCAACATGAATGAGCAACCAACAGAAGACAACAGAACCAGGAGCCAGTGAAATCAATTCCATAAAAAACGCCCTCCGGATCACTCTGGAGGGCGCATTATGTATCGAGGTCTTCGCGTGGCATCGGATCTCATCGACCCAACTTCTCACGAAGTGTAGTTATGATAGCTCACTTTTGTGGCATTCCGAAAAATCAGAATTGTTATAAAGCTCCCGCGCAAGGTATTGATCAGACAATTCCAACTTGCGATACAACGTCCTTCGATTCATGTGAAGAAGCCTCGCATTATCATTCATCGTTCTGCCTTCCGGATCCAAATACACTACTTTGATGATTGTCCTTAAATCCATCGGAAGTTTGGCAACGGCTCTGTCTGTCTCAAGCGCCTCTTCTGTGCCTGCTGCAATCGGCGCCATAGCCACCGGCACGCCATCAACTCTTACACCGAAACGCGGACTTTTTACCATGCCAGCCTGAGCCACGGTGAAATACCACGTTTGCCAGCGTTTCAAACGCTCTTCAATTTCTTTGATGCGGGCCATCAGTCATTCTCCGCAATGCCGGTAAATCTCTGGATCATTGCGACCGCTCTTTGCATGTCGAATAAATGCACCTCCGGAGCGTGGACCGTCACCTCAATGTTCACCCTCTCATGACATTTCAACAAAAGCGCATCAATGTGCTCAAACGCCTTTTCGCACTCCCTCATGATCTCAATATCACCATCAAACCGCGCCCAGTCATATCGGTCCTTCAACTTCCCGCGGTAGGTTTGAAGCTTTTCGTACCAGTATTCGCGCTGAGACTTTTCATCCAGCGTTTCACTCTGAGAATCCATGAAAACATATCGAATTTCAGCCATAAAAGCCCCCGTCTTTAAAGTTGTGCAGAGTGTGCAGGGTAGTGTGCAGGGTTTGTGCAGGGTTTAAAAATAACTTTTTCCCGTTTTTTCAATAAGTTATCTAACACTGTGCAGGGTGTGCAGGGTTTTTTAAATATTTTCCACGCGCACGCACTCTCGCGTGTACGCGCGCCCGCGCCTACGCGCACGCACAAGGGAATATTCTCTAAACCGTGCACACCCTGCACAACACACTTTAACCCTTTGTTTTTCTTAAATTTTTCACTTGACAAACCCTGCACAAACCCCGCACAAGTGCCTGCACACCCTGCACAGATTTGTAACAAACTCAAAAGAAAAACCTTACAAAATTCCATCATCAGTAATCTCCAAATCGATAATTTTTGAGGTTTTTAATGAGAGTTAGCTGAAAATCACGCACGTAGCACGCAAGTTGATCTTCTGCTTTCTGTGTCGAATACTTCGTCAACTTCACTGCGGGGAAGTAAACCGTCATCTGCTTTTTGACGGTTTGACCATACAGCGGAGTGTCTGCCTTCAGGTCTTCAACACTAAGTCCAGGACCGAAAACATCAACGCGCTTGCGAGAAGAGGACATAAAATGCCCTAAAGTAATGCAAAGCGCTGTCTGCGAAGGGATAAAGCGCTCACCTTGCTGCGATGCCCAAATCTTGAATGCTTGATACAGGTGAACACTGGCGACAGGCCCAACCGGATAATCCGTGTCACCATTAAGCCAGTCCTCAATGAATCGGCGATCAGCGGTTTTCCCTAAGCGAACCAACTCGTCATGTGCTCGCGTCTTGATCGGTTTGGTTGCTGGCGAAAAGTCTTCTAAAGGGTAGTCCAACAGGTACTGATAGAAAGCCTCAACACCGCCACTTTCTATCTCTGCGGCGAGCGCCTTGAAATAGTCGCTGGAGTGAGTCTCATTGACCAGTACACACATGTGTCTACGGTCAAACTCATCTAGAAGAAGAGGCTGCGACTCGTTAGAGAGAAAAACAAAATTCGTTAAGTTGTCTTCACCCCTTCGAGCCATGTTCTTTTCATTGATGTTGTGCTGAAGGCCCGTAATCATCGTTTTAATTTGATTCTTAAGCAATCGGCGATCAGCACTGGACACAACTTCATCAGCTACGCAGTAAAGGCGATGAGAAATCCAACCATTGAAGCTATCCTGCAACATGGCCTGATTGATAGTAAGGCTGTAATCCTTACCGTAAATCTTTTCCATCACCCCTTCAAAAAAGAGGTTCTTACCCGTGCCTTCATGGGCACCGTAAAAAAGCATACATGTGTGCATCTTGGCGCCCGGATGCTGAAGCGGGTAAGCAAGCCACTTTGTGACCCACTCAAAGATCTCATCATCACGACCGCAAAGGTTGTAAAGATGCTCAACAATCAAATGACAAGACTTGGTGCGATCCGGCTGAAGCGGCCATCCGGCAAACATGTTGATAGAGCCTTCAGGGACTTTTCCCGTCGGCATAAAGACAAGCTGATCAAGATCCGCCGTCTTTCTTTTGTCAGAACTCAGCCACCAGTCAACCGAACCCTTACCGAAACAGGCACGCATTGCTTCAAGCTTTACGACCATGCGTTTTTCATGATCCCACACTTCAGTCGTGGGCCACAGCAGCGTAAATCGCTTTTCAAGATATTCACTCGAATCAGCTTTTCCTTTCGACTTTTTGCCTTTACCATCGTAGGGGACCAGGTTTGTCGCATCAAGCTGCTTTTTAGCAACTTCAAGCCCCTCTTCAACTTCCAAGTCATTGAAGTCAGTGCCCTTACTGCCTTTGATTGAAAAGACGGGGAATACCACACAGCATCTGTGCTTTTGCGCTGCAGCAGTTGCCTTGAGTTTGCCAGCGTTTGAAAAGTCTAATTTTTGAGTGACTAGTCGCCCATTTCTTGTGTACTTCATTACGCCCTGTACGGATTGAGCACCGTTAATTCGGACGTAACCTACCTCAACTTCTATGTCCCCGAACTGTTCTGAATGAAAAGTCTGTTTTTTACCTTTTGACATTGCAGAAATTTCAGGCTTAATCCCATATTTTTCAAAGAACGCTCTCGCACGCGTAAGAACATGCCGATCATCATCACCGGCAATGACGATCTTAGCGTCAGGCATCTTTGCTCGAATACCCGAAATCACCGGCTCCAAGTTGCCGGCATTGAAAGCGACAACTACGGGCAACTCAGTCGCATGATGGACGCTGCATCCAGTGGCGTAACCTTCAACAACATACACAGTCTGTTGAGGATCTGTACTCAAATGACCGATCAGGAAATATGCGCCAACAATATCTGAACCCGTCAAAAAGATCTTATTAACACCATCCTCATTCTTTTCGGGAAGAATCGTCTGCATGCCAACCATGCGACCGCCCCGATACATCGGGATAATCATGCGACCGCTCAAAATGCGCGCACCATACGGCTTGATCTTTTTATCTACACAATATTTGAACGAGACCGGCACGCCATCATGAGCATGAGCCCACATACTTTCTGCGGTCTTGGCTGCTTTTTGTGCGTGTTCCGAAGCATCCTGCTGATTTTTCAACTGAGCCTTTTTCGCAAACTCCTTGGCTTCTTTTCTTTCTTCAGGTGTCCAGTCGTTTGTCGAGGCTTTGATCAGATAGGTTTCGGTACGAATGCCGAAGGATCCCGAATAGTAGATCTTTCCCGACTTCGTAATATTTTCATAAATTCGGTACCATGCCGACTTTTTCTTTGATGTTTGACCTTCTGGACGAAAACGCTTATACGTACCAGCCGCTACAAGCTGATACCCCGCCGGAACGAAGATACCGACGGCTGCCATTTGGTCAACAATGTCCCTTAAATCCGATGCCATAGGTCCCTCGATTACTTAGTAGCCCAGCGAAGCCAAGTAGTTCATGCATGCCGGTTGAGTTTTTGTTGTTTTTAAAAGCCGATAATTGCCGACGTCCGAACGAGTCCAGCACAGAAGTCCATCAGCGACCAAAACGGCCGCCGCACTGTAAAAACTGCTAGGCGACATAGCCAAAGACATACGAATATCTAATGCGCGCGCGCAACCGCAACGATTCACATAATTCAGAATCTGTTGCTGGCATACTGCTGGACGACCTACATGCTTACTTCTCATCTTCGTCATCCTTGACTTCGTAAATCGCAAAAGAGATCGCAAGAATCTTTTCGAGCTGCTTGTGGATTCGATAAGCCTGACTCTTAAGCTGCGTCTTTTCAGTTTTATCAATCTGTCCGTCACGAACAGAGAGCTCATACTCTTTTGAAAGTTCTCCCAGCTCCTGTGTGAGCCGATTGAACTCAGTCAAGAGCTCAGAGCGATCCCGGATCCCCTCCGGAATTACTTCCAAAAAGACTCCTCCAGACTGATGAGCCACTTCATTTGCAAATAACTTCGTACCGGAGAAGTCCTGCATCAGCATCGCTTCATCAACAGAGATTCTTTGCCCCTTACGCTCATAAATCCGATTTTTAAGCGCATCTCTCGTCAGACCCATAGCGGCAGCCATTGCTTCAGTGCCACCAGGAAACGCTTGACACATCCGTACATAGACACTACGCATGGCACGCCTCCGAGTCAGAGTGTGGTTTCTCTGACGTAGATTGATCGTTACGCTTGAAATTGAGAAGTTGATCGCGGGTGATGGCACCTTTGGTCGCCTCCTCAATACGACTGGCATAGTCGGTTTCACCCGTCCAGTCAGTTCGCGGCAATGATCCTTTAGTCTCCCACTTGTAGATTGCTTGAGGAGTTACCCCACAGAATCTAGCCAAAGCACGGAGGCCAACAATTGCGATTGATTTTGAAATTAAATTTTCTTGCATGATTCGAAATGTTAACCATTAGTAAACAATTAGTCAAGAAGAAAATTAACCACCGCTCCACGGTTTATCATCAAAATATTGATTTATGAATGAAATCAAACCCCTACTCGGTCAAAGAATCATGGAAGCATGCGAAGATGCAGGAATCTCCGCATGGGGAAGGAATCGCGTCTTAGGCAAACAATTATCTGTTTCTCCAGCCGCGGTAAGTAAGTGGCTGTCAAATAAAGCACTGCCAACAATAGACAAAATTTTTGAATTAGCAACCTTTTTAAACGTAAGAGCAGAGTGGTTAGTCACAGGAAAAGAACCCAAAAAAGAACGCTCACAAGTCTCATCCAACGAAGTTCAAGAGGTCATTGAGATCATGGGATCAATGACTCCTGAGCAACAACAAGCAATTCTTACCATAGTTAAAACATTTAACGCATCGATGAAATAGTTCTAATTCCAATGAACGTCAAACCAGACACTCAAAAATTGTTAACCATTGGTATTGACATTATGTAAACCATAGGTTAACATTCTCTCAAAATTCACATGGAGAGAATGATGTCTGTCAATTCTTACAACCCGAATTCCCCGGCAACGGTCAACGCTTTAACCCAAGCTCAACTCTTAAACGCCCGCATTGATGCTTTGATCGAAAAGCTTCAAAAGTCCAAAGGTGAACTTTCAAGCTTCATAAAGTTGGCATCCACTGGCGCAATCATCAGCACACTTTCAGCACCGAAGACTGAAACGATTGAAGAAGCCGCTTACGCACTTCGTGGCGCTCAAGCAATCGGTGACGAAGCTTACATGACCAGCACGGCCATCAAGAGCTGCACGGAAACTTACAACAATTTCTGCCGCCTGGATCTCCCTAAAGCGGCTTAACCCACTTCGCGGCCCGGTTGCGATCGGTTCTCCAAAACCAAATCCTTGATCGCAGAGGGAGCCGGGCCACCTACCTTTTTATTGGGAAGACAAAAATGATCTCTGAACGAGCAAAGACGGCAATCTGGGGAATCGTGCTTGAAGCATGCAGAAATCGGCCTACGCCCCCAAAAGAACTCGCCAACGAACTCATCGAGACCTATGAGCTTATTTTTTCAGAGAATAAGCCCGAGTCTCATCAAGAAACTCTGAAGTCAGCGACGCCCAAAGACACTTCAGATACAAAGCATCGTTCTCCGCCGCCTCTTGAGCACTGAAGTACTTCGATGCTGAACCAATAAGCTGCAGGGATCCTGACGCAATAAGAGTTTTAACAATTTCTAAAGCCTGTTCTTCTGTAAAAACTTTTTCTTCAGATGACATGTTTTTCTCCTGTGAGTTTGGTTAATGGATGCTGATTGCGATACCAGCCCTTTAATCATCTCACAGGGAAAATGTAAGGACAAATACAATGAAAGAAAAAATGCCTCTTAGCGAGTACCAAAAAGGATTCAGAAGCATCCTTAGATCAGTTTCGAGACCGGCAGCAAAAGTCACTTGCATTGCTGTTTTTGAACTTTATTTAAAGTATGGAATTTTCCCAAACCTCGTATACGTCCAAGCCATTGCTGCTTGTAGTGACGGACATTTAACCAATCCCCCACGAACACTCCCGGATTTGGAAGTTGAAATCACTACCACAAGCGCTTTCTATCGAAACCTTACAAATAAAAAGCAAACACTTCGCATTAAAGAAGTTGAGGAAAATTCACCTCGCAATTTACCGCTAGACAAAATCGAACGAAACTGCAGGAACGCATCCACTCTCATTCGAGTTTTTACAAGATACGCTCCTGAATACTTTTCCGACACAAGTGAGACCAGAACATGCTTGACTTAGAAGAAGAAATTGAAACCGTAAAAGAACCGCCGACTGTTGGCCTCTGTCTTAATCGAAAAGCCCGACTGGAACTCCTGATTTGGACACAAGAGTACGAGCCAAATCACTTCCTGCTGATCGCCAAACTCGTCAAAAACGGCACTGTTTACCGATCCTGGGCCGATGCGGTCAGAGACTACATCGACATGACGCATCTTCGCAATTGGATTCTCAAAGACTGCGAAGACATCATGGATTCAGACGGATTGGAGCTGTTACTCAAATTCATGCAGCGCTACAAATATGAGCGACGAGCAAAGATCCATCACAACTACCTCGCTTGCGAGGTTGAGGAGATGAATAGATGACCGAAATGGTTACATACGTCCGAGTAAAGAAGGCATGCGAGATGATGGGGATTAGCAAATCGCTCTTTTACAAACGGGTAAAAGAAGGCGAAAAAGATTTTCCGTCAATCAAAAAAGACGGCTACATGACCCTGGTCTCTGTACCTGAAATTGCCCGCTGGAATCAATTGATTGCTGAAGGAAAGAAGTGCAATGCCTAAAAGTAAGAAGCCCCGGCACAAGCGGAAAGTAAAGCACTTTCTTATACCGAAAGCTATCGACATCGCCTGGCTGCGAGAAAACATCGAAGAGCTTGAATTGAAAGTCGAAATCGCGCTACCAAGAGGCAATTGCAGCGACATTGATCTTTTTCGATTCAGAGATTTTCTGAATTGGGCCACTACCGCTGCGGCAGTTCGCACATGGTACACAGAAGAAAGTCGGCAAGAGATCTGCGACATACTCCACGATGCTTGCGTGAAAATCTGCAATCTGCAGGTCAGAGGCCGGAAACTCGGTTTCCGTTTTATCTGCAAAGCGGAAGAGTTGGCAGCCATTCGCCAGGCTTTCGACTTTACTGGAGACTTCCTGAGACGTTCGCTTGAAGAGTGCCCTAAACAAACACTCAAAGAATGGAACACGATGATGCGCTTCAGCAAGTACGCAGCAATGGGCAAACCCGTCAAAGTTGGTGTTGATGAGCTAATCAATGCGGTCAAATACGACCAAGGACCTAATCATGAAACAATCGAGAAGACAAACGATTTTTGTACCGAGAAGAACTGACAGGCGCCTGGCAATGATCGCCAGACACTACGGACTGCGACCGCAGCTGAAAAAGTCAACTGAAGAGCTGCGTGAACTAATTCGCGCAATTCAAACGCTGCGCTTTATGCTGTGGCTGGACAAAGCGGAGAAAAAGCATTTTGATCACGTGCACGAAGAAATTGCTGACGTTCGAATCATGCTCGACCAAATCGAGCTACTCACTGGAGGCAGTCAGTCTTGTGAAGAGTGGAGAACGGCCAAGCTTGACCGACAAATCAAACGAATTCAAGGAGAAGAGTGATGACACTGGACGAACTTTATCAAATGGTCAAGGACCTCAAAGATCAAAATGTACCAGGCAATACTGAAGTCTTTATATCTAACTGCGATTACGACAACGAACTTGTTGAATGTAGCTACGTCACCTACTGGAAAGACGGCGAATCTGACGATCCAGCCCTGCAAGATGGTTTTATCGAAATCGGATAGGAGGATCAAATGTACCACCTCACTGACTTCATTCTTTTTCTCATCATCACATCGATCATTGTGTCAGTGCTGTCAATTATCGGCGGATTCTTTTGGGGCATTGGCATGAATTTTGCCGATTTATTTTTCTAGGAGAAGAAAAATGGAATTCTCAAAAGAACAGCTCATCATGCAAGTTGAGTTTTCAAACGACATCTTGAAACAAGAGGTCGAATCGAATCTCTCCGACTTCAATTTAAAACTCTCTAATTTAACGGAAGAAGAGCTTCTGCTCATCATCTGGCAAAACGAAATTCTGGTTCAAGCGATCGGAACAAGAAAGGGAGTCATTCAATACATAAGTAAAAGAGAGACGCAATCATGATGTGGCAAGACCTTAGAAAAGTCGTCCCCGACTCAGGAAGCTGCATCCTGATCTCAATCTCAGGAAACTGCTACTTCGCAAAGGCCTTCAAACGGCAAGACGGCAGCATGATCTTTGTACTCTCTCAAACGTACAAAGCGCTCTTCGACATCAAGAACGAGTTGCTCCCTTGCTACGCGCTTGAGCAACTTCAAAAGCGCTATGCCTACTGGTCACTATTTACCAAGCCTGGAGAAAAGCGATGACATGGCACTTGAAGGACAGGGAGCTTGAGAGAAAGCTAAACAATCTGGTAGGGCAGAATTGTTTTACAGATGCCTTGAATCAATCGTGTTTTGGTATCGATTTTAAAAAAACAATTGTCGTAAAGTTTGGGCCAAACACTGGACACATTAAAGGCTCATTTCGGTGTTACTTCGAAAAAGACGAATTGACAAATATCGGATACGACCCTCACAGCTGGAACGAATACCCGGAAGTAACTCCGCCCGAAGGTGTTTATATGCGAATCGAATTTGAAGATAAATCAGGCGGTAAGGCGGTTTTTTACAAAAATGAATGGCTAGACACTGACGGCACGCTGTTTTCGTTTACCCCCGTCAAATTCCGCCCCTGGGAGGGTTAAAAAATGAGGCACGCCGACTGGCACCCGTACCCAGAAGAGAAACCGCCAAAGTCTGGCGACTTTCTCGTGACGGTTAAAAAAGTTGAACGCGAAATCGTTATGACCAGGTTTTATAACGATTGGGGTGAAAAATTCAATTTTAATGACAAGCAAATCCTAGCCTGGACAGAACTACCAGAACCATACCAACCTCCCATCGAAAATAAGCGAGCCGTTCACATTGACTACTTTGGAAAAAACGCTGACGACATCTGGGGATGGAATGACGACAAGGACGGAGAAAAAGAATGAATTGGCAACTATTAAAAAACGTCAACCCTCCCGTGGACAAACTGCTTATTTTCTACAGTCCGGGAGGCAAGGCTATTTTCTTTGCAATTCGAAAGGATGTTCAATTAGAGATGGCCAACACATTCACGAATGGATTAAGGGAAAGTTGGAAATGCCCGTATAAGTGGTACAAAGAAATGTACGGAGAGAAGATCTACTGGACACTTTTTGTCAAGCCATAAGTAAAATACTACCCTCTGACGAAAGAAACCCCGGTATAAACTGCGATGAACAAGCCGGGGTTTCTTTTATTTATCGATCTTTGAATAACAATAATCTGCCCACGCTTGCATGACTTTCCGTCTTTCAGGCTCCAGCTGAGCTCGATTGTAGGCACCGTTAAACTGATCCTGCAGCTTATGAGCCAGGCACAGCTCCACTGCATCATCGTCAAACCGTTTTCGATTTTTACCGCTTCGCGTCCATGTTTTAAAAGACGCTCGCGCGGTGCCGTGAACTGTAGCTAATACTGGCACTCCCCTGCTTTCCGTTTGCTCCCGGTCATACCAACCACGACCTCCCGCCGCCAGATTCCGTGCGTTTAACATTTTGAAGATTTTACCAGGAGCCTGATCTGTCATCGGTCCATGAAAAAGCGGAGACGGAAATACCCACTCATATTCCTGAGAAAGAGACTTCAACAAATCGATGGCTTGAGTAGAAAGAAAAGCCGTAAAAGCACCACGGCCAGTCACCTTGTTTGAGCTCTCAGGAATTGTGACAAGAGCCTCTTCAAAATTGACATCCTCCCAACGGAGATAACGAACCATCTTTGAACGCAATCCAGTCAATATGGCAAACTCTGTCAGCTTAGCCGAAATGCCCGACATCGTATGCAGCTCAACAAAGAAGTCAGGGACTTCATGAAAATCTAAAGCCCCCATATTGACCGACTCTTTTCGATTCCGTTTGTACGGCTCCAGCAAAATCCCAAGAGATCCCCTCCGGTCTGCAGGGTTTTCACCGGAACACCATCCCATAGCCGCCGCCCAGCGCCACACGGCGGAAACGACCTGAATACATCGATTGGCAGTTTCTGGCTTCGACTGGAAAATCGGCTTAACCGACTCAAAGACATCCTTAGCAGTGATTTGATGTATCAATAGATCCCCTATTGCCGGATTCAGATAAAGATTCAATCTTGTCTGGATATGAGCCTCACCAGACTTGTGATTTTTCCAATAACCGGATTTTGCTCTTTCCAACAGCCACATGGCAGAGATGCGGGAAAAGGTTCTTTGAGCTTTTTGATCCTCAAGACGCTGATGCTCACGAGCATTTTTAGCTGCAAGCGCAGTCTGAGCTTTTACAATCGAGGGATTCTCCCCATTCGAAACCCGCTCTTTCCATTCAAAAGCCCTTCGTCTGGCCTCTGCCAAATCCATAGACTCAATGGATCCTAGGCAAATGGCGCTGCGCTTTCCGTCTACTGCTTTAAAGCGGTAGTAATAGTAGCGACGTCCAGTCTCATGGACGAACAGATAGAGGCCGACCGATCCACCCAGTGCATGAAAGCCCGGACGCTTTATCGACAAGACCTCTCGATACGTAAGGGTACGAGAAATTTTTGGCAATTGTGATTTGATTGTTGGTTGCTTCGATTTTCACAATGCTATCACAATTTTTATTACCATAAATTATTACCATAAGTATTACCATAAAATCGTGGATACCCATGGATGAGTGTGGACAACTATGGACAAGTACCCTTTGTTTAAGGCTTGAAAAATAAGGAAACGTGGACAATCTTGGACAAGTGTGGACGAGTAAATGGCGACCCCGCCGGGACTCGAACCCAGAATTACAGCTTAGGAGGCTATCGTGATATCCTGTTTCACCATGGGGTCACTACCATCTTGAGGTGGCCTATTTTAAAGGATTTTGTAAACAAAGACATTCATCCTAACTGCTCACTACTATTAAATGCGTTCTACCTCCGGCGCAGTTAGGTGCATTTTCTCTACTAAGCATTGAAGGGTTTTGCGGTGATTTCCTCTTAATCTCGGGGGACAAAATCAAAGCAAAACGGCCCAGGTGTTCCACCACCTAAGCCGCTTAAAGAAAGACTGAAAATGCACCTACTTTCAATCTCTTCGGTCAGTATAGCAAACAAGCTGACTGATCAAAATCTCTTGCTTAATCAGTTTGGGGGCTCAATTTTTTCGATACACAGTCACACAGATAAGAGTTAATCAACGTTTGGTACGGAATGTTCAATTCAAGTGACAGTTTCTTAAAGTAATCAAGGTTAGCCTTATCTAAACAAATGGTAACGGGAACTTTTGTTTGATCGGTATATGGATTTTTAATTGACTTAGAAAAATCGTACTCATCACGCATCATTTTTCTCTCAATACTAAATTGGTTCTTTCAATTTGCTCTCTTAGTGCTGAAATGATTCAAGTCCTCTTACCTACCTCTCAATAAAAGATACCTTATTTACTGAATTATTTGTTGTTTTTTACTGCACACACTTCTGTATATAGCAGAACCTAAAATTAAACTCGGGAAAAAACTCGTTGCGTCTCAATTTGAAGTTTGTTATGTTACCGTTTATATCGATGTGAAAATTTAACAGTCGACTAATTAAAAAAGTATTACTTTATAGACATGAGACGCCCTAAGTTAGAAAATAATCCCACTTGTACCGCAGTTTCATTTCGTGATTGCTTAGCAAAGACACGGATTGATAATACAGGAACCCCGTTGCGCGGCAGAAGCGTCTTGGAACACTGTCAGATAGTCGGGAACATTGCAAAACAGTTAGTTGAGCTTTTGCCCCAAAACATTTTCAACGAATCAGATAAAAGTGTTATCGGTTTTTTAGCCTCTCTACATGATTTAGGCAAGATTTCTCCTAAATTTCAAGAAAAATTAGAAAAAGCCATCAAACAAGAAAGGGGGGATAGTCTGGATCAGGCAATTGAAGAGAGGTACCAGTTCCACGGCGGTGCTACCTATATTGCACTCAGAGATCTGGGAATTACCGATAAATTGGCCTGGGCTTTGGGATCACACCATCGAATTCTGATCAAAGACAATTTAGAACTCTTTACTTCGAACAATGCACTCTTAGGCGGAAGTTCTTGGGCAAAAGAGCGAGAAAATCTTTTCAAAGAATTAAAAAATTATTTCCAAGTTAAAGAAATTCCCGCTTTTGACAGTCCGCATGTTGAAACCATTGCCGGCATCACACAACAAGCTGACTGGTTGGGCTCATCGGAATCGTTTGAAAATCCTACGACTCAATGGGAAGCATTAACCTCTACTGTACTGAAAGAGAATGGATTTATTGCCCCCAGAATCAAGAAAAATTTGACTTTCGAGCAAATTTTCGGATTTTCTCCTCGGGACACACAACAAAAATTTATTGATTCTGTCACTGGTCCCGGTGTCTACATATTAGAAGCTCCAATGGGATCGGGTAAGACAGAGGCTGCACTATACGCCGCTTATAAAGTATTGAGCCAAGGACAGGCAAAAGGGGTTTACTTTGCCCTACCGACTTGTTTAACCTCTTTAAAAATCAAAGAGCGAGTCGACGAGTTTATTTTAAAAATTCAATCCGATCAGAGCTTAACTTCTCAAATTCTCGTTGGCTCTCGATTTGAATCAGGAGAATTTGCCCCTGCCAAAGCATGGTTTTCCCAGAAAAACAGAAGAATTTTGGATACATTCGGTGTTGGCACATTAGACCAAGCCCTTTTTGCTTCTATGATAAATAAGAGAAGCTTTGTAACCCTTGCGGGTCTGGCAGGGAAAGTCGTTATCCTCGATGAAGTCCATTCTTATGATTTTTTCACTCGTGTATTTTTGGAGACTTTAGTCAAAAAACTTTATTCTTTGGGATCCACCGTTTTAGTGCTAAGTGCAACGTTATCCAGCAACAGTAAAAGATCATTGCTTGAATTCTTCCCGCAAAGTCAGTCCATAGAATTTGACGATGGCTATCCTCTTATCACTTCGTATTCAAGTAGAGGAGAATTCAATCAAAAACACGCGCCCATTTCTTCGCAACAGACTGTCAATATTCAAACTCTCAGTGATATGAGCGCGGTCTTGGATGAAGTCGTAAAACGCGCGCAATCGGGCGAACAAATCCTATGGATCGAAAATTCTGTTGCGGATGCTCAAAAAATTTATCGTGAGATTCTGGCAAAGTATGATGTTTCCGACATCGAGTTGGGGCTCATTCACTCCAGATTCCTGCCTTCGCATCGAAGATTATTGGAAGATCATTGGGTTTCTTCTTTCGGTAAAAAAGGAATTGCTGTTCGAAAAGAACTTGGTCGCATTTTGATTGGTACACAGGTGCTTGAACAATCATTAGACATTGATGCGGATTTTTTAGTTTCCCGCCTGGCTCCTATTGATCTTTTATTGCAAAGAATCGGCCGTTTATGGAGACACCCCTTTATTGAAAGACCGCAATCTGCGCAAAGACAGGCCTGGATTATTGTTCCGCAACAAGATACTGAAGAATCTCTTAGTGAAGACTTCTGCGCCACTTACAAAGTGTATTACCCGTACATTCTGCGAAGAACAAAAGAAGTTCTCAGTAAATACCACGAATTTTGTCTTCCAAACGATATAAGAACCTTGATTGAAAAGGTATACAGTGATCGTCAAGAGACTGATCCGTACTTTTCGGTCCCTCTGCATACTATGCTGCATGGAGACGGTAATCGCTTGGGTATCCGACAGCTGCAGAATTTAGCCCATCAGGCAGAAGTTAGAGAAAATTGTCAGGAAACCAGATTATCAGATCCGATGATGGACGTTCTCGTTGTACGATCTATCATGTCCGACGATGAAAATCAGGAAACTGTCATTCGAACCTTTGAAAATGAATTAATTAAATTACCCTGGAAGTGCACGGATTATTCTTTACGTAAAAAGTTGAGTCAAACGGTGGATCGATTGCTCATGTCTATTCGAAAGAATTACTTTACTCCTGCAACTGATGTCACTCTTTTAAAAGAGAAATATCACTTGGATCAATACCTCTATCTGGAGGATTCTCCGCTTTGGATTGCCACAGTTGACAATGAAGGTACACTCAAACCTTTAGGCAAAGACAGCCCCTCAGATTACTCATACAGATTTGGGATGTCATCTGGCAATTTAGGACTGGAATATTTAAAAAGGAACAGTTGATGACAAAATCATTTTCTCTAATTTCTCAACCTTGGATACCCGTAACCGGACTAGGGAAGAAAAGTCTACGTGAAATTTTTTCTACCCCTTTTTCATCTATTGGTGGGAATCCGATTGAACATATCTCACTTTTTAAATTCCTACTGGCGATCACGCAAAGTGCAGTGACTCCCAAGGATGAAAATGAATGGCTCAATCTGACGGCCGAAAAGCTGGCTCAGAAAGCTTTAATGTACTTGCAGAACCATGAGAATTGTTTTGATCTGTATGGCCCCAGACCTTTTTTGCAAATGCCCCAAGTCAAAACAATTGCACCAAAACCGTTCGCTGTTGTTGTTCCGGAAATTGCCTCCGGAAATACAACTGTACTGACTCAGAGCCAAACAACTAGAAATTTCTCTGATGCTGAACTGGCCTTACACTTGTTAACGTTGCAAAGTTTCGCTCTCGGCGGAAAGAAAACAGACAACTCTCTGATTTTGACAAAGGGATATAAAGGAAAATCTAAATCGGGAAAACCCGGCTGCTCACTGGAACAATCCGGCTTGCTGCACACTTATGTCCAGGGACAAAATATTTGGGAAACTCTTTGGCTCAACCTTTGGACTGAAGATCAGCTTCTGTCAGACAAAGCACGAGTTCTTTTCCCCTCAGGGAAGGGACAGGTCGTCTGGGAGAAGATGCCGGAAGGCGAGGACTGTGCCACTGCCAAGATGTTGCGCGGCACTCTTTTAGGCCGCCTTGTTCCGCTTGGACGCTTCTGTTTGATTAAAGATCAAGATATTCATTTGACGGAAGGTATTCAATACCCAAATTCCAAAGATAATATTTATGACACAACTGCTTCCGTTACATTAGGTGATAAGCCGCGAGTATTAATTGTTAACCCAATGAAGCGACCTTGGAGAGAGCTAACTTCAATTCTCAGCACCGTTCAATCGCAGCCGACCTTATATTGCGCACAATTGTCAATTTTTAATAAGCATTGCCAAACTTTATTAAATGCTGACCGTCAACATTTATCAAAAGAGGTGCATTTTTGGTCAGGAGGTCTCCGCGTCAGTAATCAAGCAGGAGAACAATTTGTTTCCGGCTCTGATGATTACGTCGAGTCCAACTTCAGGCTTTCCCTGCAAGAACTCACGGAAAGCGCATGGTACAGCCTTTTTTGCAAAGAAATTCAATCTTTGAACATAAAAGCTAGCAAACTTAACAAATCCATCCGCTTGTATTGCCAAGATATGAAACTGGACGGAAATGTTGCGAAACTGGGGGAAAACCTTTTTTGGACCCAAGCAGAAACACTTTGCCAAAATATCATTGATGCCTGTGCAGAAAGCAATGTTTTGGAACAAACTCAATCCCTAAAGGTTATACATCAAAAGGTTTCTGAAATTACAAACCAAATCTATTCGAGTTTATGTCCAAACAGTACCAGTCGACAACTAATGAGCTGGACAAAATTTCATCCCAATTTTTCACCACTCGGGAAAAGAGGTCATTAAGTTATGAATGAAGAAAGATTCGTCGCTGCTGTTTTTTCAGCAATTGAGGACAAAGGAATCCGGGCGGCATTTCGAAGAGCGGATTCTGCCCGTTTACATTTCCACTGTATTGAATTCTTACTAAAACACAGTATAGAGATTGACGATATCAATATACGTGCGGCCTCTTTAACAGTGATGGCAGCAATCGCGCGTTCAAATGTCACTAAAAACGGCTCTATTCACTTCGCCCGAGCAATCGCTCTTTGCTATTCAGATAAAAGCGATAGTGAAGCAGCGATTTCAAGAATAAGAAAAATTTGTTCATGTGAAAACATGCAGGAGCTGACATCAACTTTAAGACGATTGTTGGCGCTGACTTCAAGCAGAAGCATCGCCGTGGACTACACATCCCTTTATAAAGATTTATTAGTTTTTCGATATGAAGGCCAGCGAGATAATCTGCGCGTGAAATGGATGAAGGAATTTTATTCTTCTGAGGAGTTGTAAGTGTTGTTTTTAACTCAATTAACTCTTGGATTTAAGGATCTTCGAGCCCTCAAAATTACCGATGAATATAGCATTCACAGAACCATATATTCATTGTTTGGAGACTATCGAAGTGATGATGAAAAATCATCCTCGGTAAAAAGCGGCTTTTTGTATGCAGAACAAAAAAAGAATGCGATCGGTCGGCAATTTCTGATCCTTTCAGATAGAGCACCTGTAGATCCTTGCCTGGATGATGGTTCTGTTATCACAAAAACAGTGCCGGAAAATTTTCTGAAATTTTCACAATATCGTTTTCGGCTCATCGTAAATCCGACTGTTCGTGATAAGACAAGTGGAAAATTACGTCCAGTTACCGGAAAGTCAAACATAGTCAGATGGTTTTCGGAAAAGTCTTCTCAATCTTGGGGTTTTTCCTGTTCCGATGTGAGTATCAGCTCCACTGAGGTTCTTCAATTTAAAGGAAAAAACGGACATTCCCTGACCATTGCGCGAGCTGAAGTGAGCGGTCTTCTTACCGTCACTGATTTTGAACGATTTTATGAATCTTTCAGACATGGCATAGGCAGAGCCCATGCATTCGGTTGCGGATTACTGCAACTTGTCCCTATTCAGCAATAACTTTTTAAGTGAGACTTAAAATGACAAATCCTTTTGCAAAAACAAGAATTGAATTTCACATTCTTCAAAGCTTCCCTGTCACCTGCTTAAACCGTGATGACTTGGGTTCGCCTAAAACGGCCATTGTTGGCGGCGTTCCTCGCGCTCGCGTCAGTTCTCAATGTTGGAAAAGACAGGTTCGGCTTGCACTTCGTGACTTGAATGTAAAACTTGCCGTTCGAACCAAGCATATCACCGACATGATTGAGAAGGCTTGCTTATCGCGACAAGCTGATGCAGAAAAAGCAAAAACGTGTGCAACTAAAATTGGTGATCTTCTTGCCAAAGATACACTGTATTTCATATCTGAGCAGGAGGTTGAAGCTTACGCAGAATACGCACAAGAGCACTCTTTCGACCTGTCTCAAGTAACTGATAAAAACCTGCCGAAGGAAATAGTAAAAATTTCCAAGAAGACACGAATTTCTGCCCTTGACGGATTGGATCTTGCTTTATTCGGTCGAATGGTTGCTAAAGCTCCGGAACTTAATATTGAAGCAGCTAGTGCTTTCTCTCATGCTATTTCAACTCACAAAGTCAATACAGATGTTGATTTCTTTACGGCATTGGACGATTTCTCCGAGGGGATGCAAGAAGGTTCTGCTCACATGGGGACTTTGGAATTTAATTCTGCAACCTACTATCGGTATGTCTGCTTGGACCTTGGTCAACTCGCAGAAACATTAGGAATCGAAGACCGACAGTCCCCCGAGATGCAAAAGGCAATCGAAGCTTTTGTCAAAGCTCTCTATCTCGCCGTTCCAGAGGCTCGTCAACATACGTTGGCCGGAGAGTGCGGCTGGGATTACGCTAAAGTTTATGTGAGAAAAGGACAACCGCTGCAATACTCGTGTGATGAGCCTGTTCGTTATGACAGCAAGAGAGGTGGCGGCTATTTAGAACCAAGTATCGTTGCTTTAAATGAATTTCTTACTTCCAAAGAAAGAATGAGCGGCAGTCTTTTTGGCAAGCTCAAAGAATACGAGTTATCAGCCCAAAAAGGCAATATTGATGAATTGATCAAAGTTCTTCAAGAAGCTGTCAGTTATGAGTAATACTTATTTACTTTTATGGTTGGAAGGACCTTTTCAATCATGGGGTAACGACTCCCGTTACGGAAGACGGGAGTCACTGAAATTCCCAACTAAATCCGCTTTGTGCGGAATGATATGCGCAGCCATGGGAGCTCGCGGTGAACAGTGTGAGTTTCTCGATATTCTTGCTCAAGCGAAAATAACGGTCCTGTCTTACACCAAAAAGAACCAAAGTTGTTCTTTAATTCGTGACTTTCAAACTGTGGGAAATGGCTACGATAGTAAAGATCCTTTTGAATCGTTACTGATCCCTAAAACATCCGCGGGAAAAGCTCCGAACGGAACCGGGTCAAAAATCACTCACCGCTATTATCTCCAGGATGCTAGCTATGCTGTGATATGGGAGCTTTCCGCTGATCTGAGCGAACAAATCGCTCAAAGTTTGGTTAATCCTACGTATTTCGTCTCATTAGGCAGAAAGAACTGCGTACCATCGGAGTGGATTTATCAGGGAACTTTTAAAACCGAAAAGGAAGCTCAATTAACGGCAGAAACTTTAGCTGAGAGCAAAGGACGGATTTGCTCACAACTGATTATTGAAGGTTGTTTTCCGGAACAGGGTGAAACTTTTGCTTTGCATGATATTGCGAAACAATTTGGAAAGTTCAAGGAATACTCAGACCGTTTTATCACCGTTATCGATAAACAATGAGATCAAATCGCCTGCTGATTAAAGTAGACAAAGAGTATTTGCCACAAATTAAAGACAGATACCCTTTTCTCTATCTGGAAAGAGGCAGATTGGAGGTTGATGACAGTAGTGTCAAGTGGATTGACTCTGAAGGCAGAGTCATTCCCTTGCCGATTGCTACCATTCAATCTCTGCTGCTAGGACCGGGAACATCAATAACCCATGAAGCCGTCAAAGTTTTAGCAATGACAAACTGCATGGTTTCATGGGTTGGCGAAGACAGTCTCCTTTATTATGCAGTTGGGCAAACACCAACTCAAAACACTCGGAATTTAGTTAAACAGTTATCACTGTACTCAGACCCTAAAAAAAGGCAAACAGTTGCCCAAAAAATGTTTGCCTATCGCTTTCCCAGTGAAATAATTAGCCATAAATCAATTAAAGAATTGATGGGAATGGAGGGTATTCGAGTCAAAAATTTGTACTATGAATTAGCGTCAAAATATGATGTTATGTGGAGAGGCAGAAGCTACAAACCCGGAGAACTACAGCTCAGCGATATAACCAATAAATGCATTACGGTTTGCAATACTGCTTTATACAGCCTGATTACTGCTTGCGTGAACTCAATGGGGCTGTCTCCAAAAATCGGCTTTATTCATTCCGGTAGTCCCCTACCCTTTGTATATGACATCGCAGATTTGTATAAGGCACATTTTTCATTTGACCTGGCCTTTTCTATGACAAAAGAAATGGCTGGGGTATATCTTGCCGAAAGACTTCGAACAGCATTCGTACAACGAATAATTGAAGAAAAACTTTTGGAAAAAATTCCGAAAGATATCACTAACATACTCGGGCTTAAAAATGATTGTCCTGATAACGAATGATCTGCACCCGGCTGTACGAGGCAGGATGAAATTGTGGTTTGTTGAGATAAAACCCGGAGTATTTGTCACTGGTGTGAGCGGATATCTTTCAAAAAAGATCACACAATTTTTATTAAAGCAGAAATTCGGAGCAGGGAGCCTACTAATTGAATCATCCACATCATCTCCTGGATACAGAATTCACACATTTGGTCAATCAGACAGGCAATTAATCAGAATATCCAACTTGCAACTAATTGTCGCTAGCAATCGATCTACGTTCACAAATACTTAAAATAGAAGCAATAACAATATATATTTGATTGATGGTAGATCATTTCAAAATATTGCTATTTTCTCCACGTATGTGGAGGTGTTTCTATTGCCGCCGCTTTTGAAGAAGCCAAAAGTGAATTTTCTCCACGTATGTGGAGGTGTTTCTTTAATAAGTTTAACAATGACCCGTCTAACCTAAATTTTCTCCACGTATGTGGAGGTGTTTCCAATATACAATGGTGATATACTTGAAAACGACCATTTTCTCCACGTATGTGGAGGTGTTTCTTAGTTCACGCAGCTCTTCAGTTGACTTTTTCAATTTTCTCCACGTATGTGGAGGTGTTTCCACCACCCCCTGCCTCCGTGAGCATCGAACCGCATTTTCTCCACGTATGTGGAGGTGTTTCTTCCATCTAGTATAGGAGAGAGATTATGAAAGAATTTTCTCCACGTATGTGGAGGTGTTTCCCCGCAAGTTCTTCTCTTGGTCAGAACTTAGGAATTTTCTCCACGTATGTGGAGGTGTTTCCATCGTCACCTTTCGGATCACCCCCCAGAACATATTTTCTCCACGTATGTGGAGGTGTTTCTGTCCTACAAAGGTGGACAACTTCTTCAAGGTGATTTTCTCCACGTATGTGGAGGTGTTTCCGCATTTCAGCCCAACGTTCCTGATATCCGAAAATTTTCTCCACGTATGTGGAGGTGTTTCTTCTTCCAAAGCCTTTTGTGGGTCGTTGTCGAAATTTTCTCCACGTATGTGGAGGTGTTTCTAAGTCTGGAATACCTTCACCAGCTCATAAGCAATTTTCTCCACGTATGTGGAGGTGTTTCCAAGCGCATCAATGAAGGCCTGACGGTCTTCTTATTTTCTCCACGTATGTGGAGGTGTTTCCCGTTACAACGGCCGCTTCGCCTGCGGCTTTCAATTTTCTCCACGTATGTGGAGGTGTTTCTGAAAACCTCCCGAATCAATGGCTGCGCTACTGATTTTCTCCACGTATGTGGAGGTGTTTCCGCACTGAAGTCTATTGCTGATATTGAAAACACATTTTCTCCACGTATGTGGAGGTGTTTCTACTCAAGCCAACAGCGGTAAAGCTGTTGCTGAATTTTCTCCACGTATGTGGAGGTGTTTCTGAATCTTGTTGAAATGGCGGCTGTTAATTCAGATTTTCTCCACGTATGTGGAGGTGTTTCTTGCCGTTGTTTTGCTTCCCCAATCTTTCCCGAATTTTCTCCACGTATGTGGAGGTGTTTCTTGAGATTCAAGCAAAGACAAACAACGAGCACGATTTTCTCCACGTATGTGGAGGTGTTTCTGCTTGGTCAGCCCGGTATGGTGAGTAAGTATCATTTTCTCCACGTATGTGGAGGTGTTTCTGGGCGTCCGCATTATCATGCTATTGTTTTCGGATTTTCTCCACGTATGTGGAGGTGTTTCTCGACGAGGGTGACGATTGGACAACTGACGAAGATTTTCTCCACGTATGTGGAGGTGTTTCTGTTGAAAACCGAGGGCGCCCTTTGCCGTATGGATTTTCTCCACGTATGTGGAGGTGTTTCCCATGAACTTACCTTCAGTCACGTTGGAAGATTATTTTCTCCACGTACGTGGAGGTGTTTCTTCATACGCCCGTAATGTTGACCGGCAAAAACAATTTTCTCCACGTATGTGGAGGTGTTTCCGCCAACATTTCGACTTTCTCGCATGAAATGGGATTTTCTCCACGTATGTGGAGGTGTTTCTAAAGAAATTTACGCGCAAGGGACGGCAGCAGAATTTTCTCCACGTATGTGGAGGTGTTTCCAGTCAGCTGAATTTGGGCGCCGGCAATAAGCTATTTTCTCCACGTATGTGGAGGTGTTTCCTGATGATGCTCGGTCCTGTGCTTTCTCGTCTTATTTTCTCCACGTATGTGGAGGTGTTTCCGCTTTAGTCTGAGGGACAGGAAAGGCGCAAGCATTTTCTCCACGTATGTGGAGGTGTTTCTAGTCAGTGGACCCGTGCTATGCCCGTGTATGGATTTTCTCCACGTATGTGGAGGTGTTTCTTAACTCGCGCAGCTCTTCAGTTGACTTTTTCAATTTTCTCCACGTATGTGGAGGTGTTTCCGACGAAGGCTCTCACTTTTCCGGCAGCCAGCGATTTTCTCCACGTATGTGGAGGTGTTTCTGGTAATGTAATTACAAGTACTTATGCTACTAAATTTTCTCCACGTATGTGGAGGTGTTTCCTAGTTGGCGAACAATCTACAGGAAATTATCGTATTTTCTCCACGTATGTGGAGGTGTTTCCTTTTCTAAAGTCGGAGAACGATAAATACGATCATTTTCTCCACGTATGTGGAGGTGTTTCCACAACGGAGTTAACCTACATTTACCAACTGTCATTTTCTCCACGTATGTGGAGGTGTTTCTGGATCCCATGGAAAAATTAGCAGCGTTGGCTGATTTTCTCCACGTATGTGGAGGTGTTTCTGCCTAAAAGTAAGAAGCCCCGGCACAAGCGGAATTTTCTCCACGTATGTGGAGGTGTTTCGTAATCAATAGAATCGTCAGGGTTTTCACGCTCATTTTCTCCACGTACGTGGAGGTGTTTCTGCTGACCTTGACCCAAGAAGATGTTCTTAGAGATTTTCTCCATGTATATGGAGGTGTTTCTTTCTAAGCTACCTAGTCGGTAGTTCACAACAAATTTTCTCCACAAATGTGGAGGTGTCGTGAGAAGGGGTGTTCTTTCTAAAACGTCATTGTATTGTCTCTTAGTTTTAAGACTACAAAAAAGTTTTTTAAAGGCCCTTGCATTTTTTGTTGAATTGCGTAGAATTCTCAGTCTCGATTCCCCGATAGCTCAGTCGGTAGAGCGACGGACTGTTAATCCGCAGGTC
>ERZ779866.1112-NODE-1112-length-28274-cov-8.050073_pt1 | contig 28274 bp, 23 predicted proteins | sample MGYA00511248_ERZ779866 | MGnify/ENA primary metagenome ERZ779866 (study PRJEB29588, sample SAMEA2155758) | human gut metagenome | biome: human gut; feature: human-associated habitat; material: faeces | place: Denmark | collected 2008/2010 ... | reverse complement strand
TATGGAACCCGTTATGGGAGATTTGGTAGATTTTTAGTCAACTAGCCATACCCCTCCAAGCGTATTGGCAAAAGCCACTAGCTCCTTTTTTATGTTCTCGGTCCAATTTCGTTTGAACTCCACAATTTCAGACTCACACGGCGGAATTTTGGACATCCCTCTCTTTTCTTCCAACTTTCTTCCAACAATACGTCCAATTCTATCGAGCTTGGAAGAAAAAATATTCCTTCAATATCATCATATTGAAAAAAAAGGCAGCCTGTAACCTTCCAGATTTTCTTCCAACTTTTCTTCCAAAACTTAGAAGAAAAAAGCTTCCTCCTTCCAACTTTTGATGTCCGTACACGACGCCAAAAACAAAAAGACCTCCGAGTCAACCGCCCGACGATCCTCGAGCAACTCGGAAGTCTTTCCGTACAAAGCAGATTTTTCGGCTCTTAGTTCTCGAGCCAAATGGTCACCGGTCCGTCGTTGACGATGTTAACGACCATGTGCGCTCCGAAAATGCCTGTCGCAGTCTTCAGCCCGGAAGCCGCACATTCCTCGACAAAAATGTCAAAGAGTCGCTTTCCGTCCTCGGGGGCGGCCGCCGGCGTAAAGCTCGGACGGTTGCCTCGGCTGGTGTCGGCGGCAAGCGTAAATTGCGACACCAAAAGCAACTGACCGACGATATCCGACACAGAACGATTCATCTTGCCGGCATCATCCTCAAAAATACGGTAGCGCAACACTTTCTGCGCCAAGGCTCGAGCCTTCTCTTCGGTGTCCCCCTTGACGGCACAGACAAGTATGCACAGGCCGCGACCGACTTCACCCACGGTTTTCCCGTCGACTGTCACGCCGGCCTGCGCGACGCGCTGCAACAACGCGATCATTTCTAAACCACCGTCACCTTGGCCCAACGTCGCTTGCCGACCTGCAGCGTGTACGTGCCCGGCTTTACCTTGAGACCGCGATCGGAAATGCGTTCGCCTTCCAGGCGCACGCCGCCCTGATCGATGTTGCGGTTGGCTTCACCCGTACTCGGGCACAGACCCGCTTCCTTGATGAGACGGGCAATGCCGATTTCGCCGTCGGGAGCGGCAACGTTGACTTCCGGGATATCCGAAGGCACGGCACCGGCGCGGAAGCGGTTATTGAATTCTGCTTCGGCCGCATCGGCCGCCTTTTCATCATGGAAGCGAGCCACGATTTCTTTGGCAAGCAACACCTTAGCATCACGCGGATTGCGACCGTTTTCGCATTCGCTCTTGAGTTCAGCGATCGCTGCGTTGCTCTTGAGGCTCAGCAGGTTGTACCAATCCCACATGAGCGTATCGGAAATGCTCATCACCTTGCCGAACATCTCATCGGCACTTTCCGTGATGCCGATGTAGTTGTGCTTGGACTTACTCATCTTATTGACACCATCAAGGCCCACCAACAAGGGCATCGTGAGGATGCACTGCGGTTCCTGGCCATACTGGCGCTGCAGTTCGCGGCCCACAAGCAGATTGAAGCGCTGGTCGGAACCGCCGAGTTCCAGATCGGCATGAAGAGCGACCGAGTCGTAGCCCTGCATCAAGGGGTAGATCAGTTCGTGCACGGCAATCGGAAGTTGTTCGGCAAAACGCTTGGCAAAGTCGTCGCGTTCGAGCAATCGAGCCACCGTGTAGCGGCTGGCAAGCTGAATGAGGCCCGTAGCGCCCAACTGGTTGCACCATTCGGAATTCCAGCGCACTTCGGCCTTTTCGATGTCGATGACGTGAGCAGCCTGTTCGAGATAGGTTTCGGCGTTGACCTTAATCTGTTCAGGCGACAGCGGCGGACGGGTCGTATTGCGGCCGGTCGGATCACCAATGGCGGCCGTAAAGTCACCGATCAGGAAGATCACCGTGTGGCCGAGATCCTGCAGCTGACGAAGCTTATTCAGCACCACCGTGTGACCGACGTGAATGTCGGGGGCCGTGGGATCCAGACCGAGCTTGCAACGCAACTTGGTGCCGGTCGCCTTGGCGCGGGCCAGCTTCTGCTCCAATTCGCTTTCGATCAAAAGCGTGTCGGTACCGCGGGCAATCGTGGCCATTGCCTCCTTGATTTCGGGCGTCACTTCGTATTTCTTTTCTTCGGTACGGGCGGATTCAACAGACATCGGTATGGAATTCCCAAAAAGCTTTTTCATTCAACGGCTGCGATACATTCGCAACAAACGGAGCGATATTGTACCGAACGGCAAAGAATCAAGCTCAAACAGCTCGCAACGCTGGTCTGAAGCGGCTTTGTCCAAAATGCAAATTCTTTTTTCACATAGAGACAGCACTGTGTCACCAAACTAAAATATCAGATTGGTTTGGCGCAACCTCGAAAAATGGTTGTCAAAAAGCGCCTTCGGCCCAGTTTCATCGCTTCTAAATGACCTCTCAGCTTATTGTCGGTAAAGAATTGCGGCGCCTTGGCAAAGGCGTCATCGACCTCGCTCGTTCTCGACGTCTGTCGCAAGTGGGCGGAGGCGGTGTCACGCGCACCTATCTGGTCGCGCTGGGTTTGTTCTGCGTGCTTCCGATCGGCGCAACGGCCGCCCTTTATTATTCGATTCCGAACGAAACGCTCACGGCCTCCCCCGTTCGTACGCTTACGGTCGAACCGGTTCGCCTTCCCGATCTGAGAGGCCAAATGGCGGCCATCGAAGCCGTCACCGATCCGATTTCGCACGAAATTTTCGTGCGCGAGGCCGAAACGCTCACTTCGCTTCTGGCTCGTCTGCAGATCAAGGACACGCAGGCGCGCGACTTCATCATTCGCAATCCCATAACACAAGCTCTCGTCTATCCCAAGCAGGGCCAGTTTGTGACAGCCGTGGCCGGCGAAGACGGCAAGCTCGAAGAACTGCGTTTGTACACTGACAGCGACATTTCCGGTAAGGGGTCTCTTTTGGAAGTGCGACGTACGGCACGAGGCTTTCAGGCCCGTACGGCCCCCTACGAGTACGACACCGAACTCACCATGGCAAACGGCGTGGTGTCAGGCTCTCCCGACACAAGTCTCCTCAATGCGGGTGTACCTGCCAAGATCGTCGAACAGATGCACTCGGCCTTTGACTTCGATCGAGATGTCGTCAGCCAACTGCAGCGCGGAGACGCATTCCGCCTGATTTATGAAACAAAGTTTGCCGAAGGCAGTTTCGTGAGACACGGCAGACTTCTGGCCATGCAGCTTGATCACGACGGCAAGACCACTGAACTTTTTCGCTTTGACAACGACAATGCCGGCGGCAACTTCTACGACGCCGAAGGTAATATTTCGCGGCGCACGTTCATGCGTGTACCGCTGGACGTTCAAAGCGTGACGAGTGAGTTTTCTCCCATGCGCCGCCACCCCGTGACGGGCGTTCTTCGCCCTCATCTGGGCACGGACTTCCGCGCCCCCTGGGGCGCCGTGGTACGCGCCGCAGCCGACGGCACTGTGGAATTTGCGGGCGTCGGCACGGGCTACGGCAACTACATCCGAATCGCGCACGGCCCGGGCATTCTGACGCTTTACGCGCACCTTTCCTCCATTGACCCGCACGTCAAGAAAGGCACAAAGGTCAAGTACGGCGAAGTGATCGGCCGCGTGGGCCAGACAGGTCTTGCAACCGGTCCGCATCTGCACTACGAATTGAAATTCGGCAATGTGCAGATCAACCCGATGACCGTACGGCTGCCTGACACCAAGAAGCTGACACCTTATCAGTTTGCGCAGATGGAGGTGCTCATTGCTCCGCTGCGTGCCAAACTAGCCCGCCTGCAACAGGTGCAGGTGAGCAGTCTGAGCGGCAAAAACGCCGTTTCTCAAACGAACTAAAATTACCATTCCCCAAACCAAATCGGAGATTTTCAACCATGGCCAAGACAGTGACCCTGGGTTTAATGTCGGGAACCAGTCTTGACGGCGTAGACGCCGTCGCCGTCGATTTTTCCGGAGTGGGACCGCGTCTGATCGGCCATCACCACATTGAATTTCCCAAACCGCTCAAGGAAAAACTCCTTGCGCTGTGCCAGCCCGGCGACAATGAAATTGATCGCATGGGCGTTGCTTCCGTGGAACTCGGCAAGTTCTACGTAAATTGCGTAAACGAACTGCTCGACGTCGCCGACATCGGTCGCAAGGACGTGGCAGCCGTCGGCATTCACGGGCAGACGATTCGTCACCGCCCCGAACAGGGTTGGACGCTTCAGCTCAACAACCCGGCGCTCGTCGCCGAACTCTCGGGCCTTGACGTCATCAGCGACTTCCGCAGCCGCGACATTGCCGCCGGCGGTGAGGGTGCTCCGCTTGTGCCCGCTTTCCACCGTCAGGTCTTCATGGGCGAAGTCGCCCGCTCGGTCGTCAACATCGGCGGCATTGCCAACGTCACGTTCCTGCCTCCTCGCCGCGGCTACGGCAAGATCATCGGCTTTGACTGCGGTCCGGGCAACATCCTTCTGGACGCATGGTGCCGCAAGCACATCGCCCGCCCGTACGACACCAATGGCGCCTGGGGCGCAACGGGCCGCGTGCACGAGGAACTTCTTGCCAAGCTCCTCTCGGATCCGTACTTCGAACGTCAGCCCCCCAAGAGCACCGGCCGTGAACATTTCAATCTCGACTGGCTTGAATCCCAGCTCACAGAATTCGGCACTCTCGAGCCCGCCGACGTACAGGCAACGCTCGTGATGCTCACTGCCCGCACCATTACGGATGCAATCAAAAAATTTGCCGGACGTACCGAAGAAATCTATTTGTGCGGCGGCGGAGCCTTAAACGGCGCGCTTGCGCAGTGCATCCGCGAATGCGCGGGCGAAGCCATCTACGTGCGCTCGACTTCGGCTCTGGGCGTTGATCCGATGCACGTCGAAGCAATGGCCTTTGCCTGGCTTGCCTGGGCCTTCCTGCAGAAGAAGCCCGGCAATCTGCCCGAAGTGACCAACGCTTCCGGCGCTCGTTTGCTCGGCGCGCTCTACCCGCACTAATAGCTCAACCGATTCACTCAGCGAACTTCGACGACCGGACGGAAACACATTTTTCCTCCGGTCGTTTGTTCTTTGGGACGACGCTCTTTAGACTTCTCGTTAATCCGCATATTTGAGCAGCGCCGCCGCGCTTACAATTCCGCTTTTTTGAAACCTCCCGGCCCAACTGACGCAGACTGACTTGTTCGACCAAGGCACAAGCCGGCCTACCGCCTGCGACCGAGAACCGACGCCTTTGTTTTTGCCATGTCGTTCGTCTCTTCCGCCAAAGCATTTCTGGGCAGTCTGCCCATTCAGCGCTTTCATCCCGTCACGTTGGATGCGCTCCGCCACTACGACACACGGATGCTTACTCGCGACATCAGCGCCGGTTTGACGGTCGGTATGGTGGCGCTGCCGCTTGCCATGGCTTTCGGTATCGCCTCAGGCGTGCCTCCCGAGGCAGGTATCTACACAGCCATCATCGCAGGGTTTCTGATTTCTTTACTCGGCGGCTGCCGCGTTCAGATCGGCGGCCCCGCCGGCGCCTTCATCGTCATCATCTACGGCATCATCGCCAACTACGGCCTGGGCAATCTGCTTCTGGCCACCATCGGCTCGGGCGTCATTCTATTTTTAATGGGGCTCTTTAAGCTCGGCAGCTTCATTCGCTTCATCCCCGTTTCCATCGTCATCGGCTTTACCAACGGTATCGCCGTGCTGATCGGCCTGAGTCAGGTCAAGGACTTTCTGGGGCTTTCGATCGAGAAGATGCCCGCGGACTTCTTCCATCAGATACAGACGCTGTACGCGCATATCGACACCTTCAACCCATACGCTTTCGGTCTAGCGCTCGTAAGTTTTCTCATCGTCAAGTTCTGGCCCAAGGGCTACGTCATGGGCGGCGCTCCGTGGAAGCGTTGGATGGCGCATCTGCCGGGCACGGTGGTCGTGCTCGTAGCCTCCACCATCGTGGTCTCCGTCTTCAATCTTCCGGTTGAAACCATCGGTACAAAGTTCGGCGGGATCCCGCAGAAGCTTCCCGATCTGACCCTTCCCGATTTTTCCTGGGAAGCCTTCAAGCACCTGATCGGTCCGATGATCACGATCGCTCTTCTGGGCGCTATTGAAAGCCTGTTGTGCGCCCGCGTGGCGGATGCCATGACCGATGACCGTCACGACCCCAATCAGGAATTGATGGGCCAGGGCGTGGCCAACTTCGTCGTACCTTTCTTCGGCGGCATTCCGGCCACCGGCACCATTGCGCGAACCGTCACCAACATCAAGAGCGGCGCGGCCAGCCCCGTTGCGGGCATCGTGCACGCCCTCACGCTTTTGGTCGTGATTCTGGCCGCCGCTCCCTTAGCAGGCGACATCCCCCTGGCGGCACTGGCTGCAATCCTGTTCTTTGTTGCGTGGAATATGGGCAACTGGCGTGAATTCTCCCGCCTGCGCCAGATGACGATGAGCTACAAGGCCACGCTGATCACAACGTTCCTCCTGACGGTGATTTTCGACCTCACGGTCGCCGTTGAAGTCGGCCTGTTGGTCTCCTGCGTTTTCTTTATCTACCGCATGAACACGCTCACCCGCGTCACGCGTCAAACGCTGCCCTTCGACATGCCCGAAACGGTGGAATGCTGGAAGCTCACCGGCGCTCTCTTCTTCGGTTCCGTCAGCAAGCTCGAAGACGTTACCGATCCCAAGCGCATCACGTCGCCTGATGCCGCCAAGGTCGTGATCCTCGACTGCACCGATTTGCTCAACATTGACAACTCGGCGATGGACATCCTGCAGGTCTTCATGCGTGCACTCAAGCGCCGCAACCACGAGCTCATCATCGCGGGCGCTTCCGGCCACCCGCAGCGCCAACTGCAGCGTACCGGCATTGCGCAAAGCCTCGGAGCCAACTTCGTGCCCAACATCGAGTTTGCACAGCATCGCGCGCGCGAACTCCTCGTCGAGATCGAAAACAAGGAAACGAGCGGCAAACCCGTCGTCTGACGCCCGCTTTGCGAGACAGGATTTTTCCGTTTCGCAGCTTCACTGCATCGGCATCTCCACCGTCACGCTCAAGCCCTTTTGAGCCTGCCGATCGGTCCAGTCAAGCGCAATGGTGCAGCCGTATCGATCAGCAATGGTCTTGCAGATGGCCAGCCCCAAGCCGGTGCCCGTCTGCTGCGTCCCCAAAACGCGGTAAAACGGGTCAAAGACACGGCCTCGCTCGGCCTCAGGAATCCCTGGGCCGTTGTCGGTCACACACAAACTGAGGCGATCACCCGTCTGACGGAAAGCAATCGTCACACTGCCGCCCTTCGGAACATAGTGCACGGCGTTGTGCACGAGATTTCTCACGAGACAGAAAAGCGAAGCTTCGGGCATCGCCGCACAGGCGCTTTGTGCTTCGTTGGTGTCAAACCCTGCCACCGCAACGGCAATCTCCTTGCTTTCGGCCTCCCAATAAATATCTTCAACGACCGAAGTCACCACCTTGAGACACTGCGCCGTTTGCGGGCCGTCGACGGCTTTTTCTTGTCCGGCCTGCACGCGCTTGAGCGTCAGCAGCTGACTGATGAGGTTAGAGAGACGCGCGATACCCGCTCGAATATCCGCTACTGTTTGCTGCGCCTGTTCGGACATCGGCATGTTGCTCAAACGATCGACCTGCAGACTCAAAGCCGTCACTGGACTGCGCAGTTCATGGGCCGCATCGGCAACAAACCGTGTCTCGCGCCCTCGAAGTTCCTCCACGCGAGCGAACATATCGTTGACGGCTGTCATGATGCGCTCGAGTTCTTCGGGCACGCCTTCGTAGGAAAGCGAGCTCAAGTCATCGGCCTTGCGCTCCTGAATTTCTTTAACGAGCCGCTGCACCGGCTTTAACCCGTGCCAAAGCACCACAATCAAAACCAGCAGCATCACGGGCGTGAGTATCAAAATAGGCGCGGCTGCGGTAAGAGCTCTCACCAGAATCTCTTCGTTACGCTCGCTTAACCTCTGAGCGGCAGCCACATGGGTACCATCGGAAAGAGTTCTCAAATAAAAACGATACTTGTCACCGGCAAATTCCGCCGTATGTGCGCCATTTGAATAGGATTGCCGAAAGGTAACGGTCAGAGCTCGACCTTTTTTGTGCAGCATGCGCACCAAAACCGTTTCACCGGCCTGCACCACGGCGTCCTTGCTGTCGTCGTCAAGTTGAAAATGATCCTCAAAAACATCGTCATCCATGGTGAGCGCACCGTACTGCGGCAACGTCTCACCTTTGTCCGAGCCGGGTCCGTAGAAACCCCCGAGAGTGAGTTCCTGAATTTTGTTGCGCTGACGCTGTTGCACGATGTCGCGCGAAAGCATCCCCACCACTTCCTTGAGGATGTCATCCTGACGGTCTTTGGCCTCTTCGTAGCCAATGGCAAAACTCGCGGCCGCCGTGATGAGCGAAAACACGGCAAGCGTGCCCGCGCACCAAAGCGTCACTCGCTTTAGAAGCGAATGTTTTCTGAAAATCATAAGTTATCGTCCTGCCGCGCGTCCCTTGTGCACCATCCATCCCAGACCACGGACGTTTCCGATAGCATTTGCACCGAGCTTTTTGCGCAAGCCGTGGATGATGAATTCCAGAGCATTGCTCTCGGGCATGTCGCCGTCTCCGTAGAGACGCTCTTCGAGCGTGGTGCGTGACAAAATGGCGCCCGGCCGGGTCATGAGCGCCTCCATCAGATCAAATTCGCGCTTACTGAGCGCCACTTCCTTGTCACCCTCGGGCGCATGCAAGCGCACGGTCTTCGTTTCGCAATTGAGCGTCATCGTGCCGTTGGTGAGCACCTTGCTTGCGGCCTGCGCACCCTGGCGTCGCCGTTCGATGGCGCGCAACCTTGCCAGCACTTCGGACATATGAAAAGGCTTGACCACGTAGTCATCAGCCCCCGCGTCCAGACCGGCTAAACGGTCGTCCAGTCCGTCCCGGGCCGTCAGAATCACCACCGGAGTTTCGGAATCCTTGGCGCGTAGCTCACGCAACACGCTCATGCCGTCCTTGCCGGGCAAGCCCAGGTCCAGCAGCACGGCATCGTACTTGTTTTCCGAGAGAAACCCTGTGGCTTCCCAACCGCTGCGGGCCCAGTCAGCCGCTTTGCCTGCATCGGCCAGAGCATTGACGACCGCCTCTCCGATCATCGGGTCGTCTTCGACAAGAAGAATCTTTTCGGTCATAACTTTTCGGCGCGCAAATCGACTCTGCAGCCGATGAAAAAAACGCCGCTCCTTTCCTGCCGTAGTCTACGGCAAGTCGGCCAGCGGCTTAACAAAGTGCTGCGTTGCTTTCGTTACGGAGCTGCCGGCAGAACCGTCAGACGATAGACGTCAATCGTTTCTTTTTCGGCGTATTCAAGCTCCAGTTCTCCTTCGATGCGGATCTTGGTCTTGGGATCAACTCGCTGACCTTGAAAGACCTTGTCGGGAATCTCCGCAATGATGCGGCCCGTCTCATCGGCAAACACATACTTCTTGCGCTTGACCTGCTCAACGATGAAGCCTTCGAGCGTAGCCTGCTGATCGTGCTTGCCGTTTTTAAGCAATTCGGCAATGGTCGTCACCGCTGCGGGGGACTTGTCACTGACAAATTGCGCTTGGAGGGGAGCGGCGGCAAGAATGCCGAGGGCTGCCGCCGCAAGCGTCATGGATTTCAGATTCGACATTCTCCAGTTCTCCGTGATGCGTCTGCGGTTAGCGAATTAGCGCAGGATGGTGAGGTTGTAGACGTCAACCTTGTCCTTTTCCATGAAGTCGCGTTCGAGTTCGCCGTCAATGCGCACCTTGGTCTTCGGATCAACGCGCTGGCCCTTGAAGACTTCGTCGTCGATTTCAACGAGCATTTCGCCGGTGCTGTCGCGGAACATGTACTTTTCGTGCTTGACCTGCTGCACGATGTAGCCTTCGAGCGTAGCGAGCTGATCGTCCTTGCCGCTGTCGAGCAGGTTCTTGACGGTGGTCACGTTGCTCGGGCCGCCCACAAACTGAGCCTGGGCAGGAGCAAAGGCGATAACGGAGGCAAGAGCGGTGGCAGCGGCAATGGTCTTGAGATTGAGCATGGTGTTACTCCTTGTAGAAAAAACCGTTTTCAAATGCTTTCTGTCTGTCGGGGAACTTCTTCTCCCCTCTTGGTAACACGCAGTTTAGGAAGCCCGGATTAGCCACCCCATAGCTGGCCCCAACCGACTATTTCCCGCCTCTCGGTTCATCGCTTTTCCCGTCGGACGGCGCAAAGAAGGCGAACTTAGAAAACTTAGCGGACGCAAAGTTTTCTCAGTCGGCACGCGCTTAATTGCAACCATTTGTATCACGCGAGCGGTCATCTTTTTCGGCTACACTTTGAACCACTTGGATTCCCGCCGCTGGCCGCCTCGATTTGCCCCAAATCGTCCCGACTGTCGGCGCCGCAACCTTACTTTTCGAATCATGCAGATCAAAACCCTCGTCTGTTCCCTCACCTGCCTTGCCGCTCTGGCCTCCGCTACCGCGAGCGCCGCGACCGACCCTCAGATTGAAAAAATCAGCAAAGCGGTTCAGGCCGCCACGGGCAAAGCACCCGACTCCGTAATGAAGTCCCCCGTCAATGGTCTCTGGGAAGTGGTCATTGACAAGCGCATCTTCTATTCCGATGCCGATGCGCGCCACCTGATCATCGGCCGAATCTTCGACTCGGCCACGGAACGCGACCTCACCGCCGAACGGATTGAAGAGCTCAACCGCATCAACTGGGCGGAACTGCCGCTTAAGGACGCCATCAAGGTCGTCTACGGCAAGGGCGAGCGCAAGCTCATCGTCTTTACCGACGCCAACTGCCCCTATTGCCGTCTGCTTGAGCAGAACCTGCGCAAGGCCGGCAACCTCACCGTCTACAACTTCATGTATCCGGTGCTGCGTTCACGTGAAGAAGCTCGTCGCATCGTTTGCGCAAGCGACCCCGTCAAGACCTTCCTCGACTCAATGGCAAGCGGCCAGGTGCCCGAGGTTGGCCAATGCAGCAACAGCGCCGTGCTTGACCGCAATCTCGAACTCGGTCAAAAGCTCGGCATCAACTCCATTCCGGCCGTGATTTTCCCCGACGGATCCCGTTACACGGGCCTGATGTCGGTCGAAGCGATCGAAGAAAATCTCGCCAACAGCGCGGCTAAAAAATAAGCCGCCAGCCGATTTGCCCGCCAACCGTACTTTTGGAGACGAACACACCATGTCGCACAGTCTTGACCACATCATGAAACCCTCCAGCATTGCTGTGATCGGCGCTTCCACCAAGCCCCACACCATCGGCTCGGATCTGATGAAGCGCTTAATCGAGTTCGGTTTTAAGGGCCGCATCTACCCGGTCAATCCCAAGGGCGGCATGATCGAAGGGCTTCAGGCCTATCCGAGCGTGCTCGACATCGAAGGCCCCGTAGACATGGCCGTGATCGTCGTTAACTCCAAGTTTGTGCTTTCCACGATTGATCAGTGCCACGAAAAGGGCGTCAAGGGCCTCGTCGTGATCTCGGCGGGCTTTAAGGAGTCCGGCAAAGAAGGCGCCGAAATGGAAGCTCAGCTCTACGAACGCGTCAAGAAATACGGCATGCGCTGCGTGGGGCCCAACTGCCTGGGCGTGGTCAACACGCATCCGGACGTGCGCATGGACGCCTGCTTTGCAGAATCGCTTCCGGTGCGCGGTGACATCGGCTTCGTCTCGCAATCGGGCGCGTTGGGCGGCGGCATTCTCAACATTTTGCAAGACCTCGGCATCGGCTTTGCGCAGTTCGTCTCCATCGGCAACCAGGCCGACGTCAATGCCGAAGACGCCATCGAATACTGGGAGGATCAGGACGACGTCCGTCAGATTCTTCTCTACATGGAGTCCATCAAGGATCCGGCAAACTTCCGCAAGCTTGCCTCGCGCGTGACCAAGGTCAAGCCCGTGCTCGCGCTCAAGGCCGGCCGTTCTGCTGCGGGCGCCTCGGCTGCGAGCTCTCACACCGGGTCGCTTGCCGGGTCCGACCGTGCCGCTGAAGCCTTGCTGCGTCAGTCCGGCGTCATCCGCGAGTACAGCTTAAAGCAGCTCTTTGCCACAGCAAAGGTCTTTGCCAACTGCCCGATTCCCAAGGGCGACCGCGTGTGCATCATCACCAACTCGGGCGGCCCCGGCATCATGGCTACCGACAGCGTCATTGACTACGGAATGCAGATGGCCCAGCTTTCCGAGACGACGAAGGAAACGCTGCGCAGCTTCCTGCCCGCCGCTGCTTCCGTGAAAAATCCGGTCGACATGATCGCTTCGGCGCCGCTTGAACACTATCGCCGCACGCTCGAAACGGTGCTTGCCGATGAAGGCGTCGACATGGTGATTTCTATCTACCTCCCCTTCCTCGGACTCAAGGACACGGACGTAGCTAAGGCGCTCATGGAGATCAAGGCGCAGCACCCTGAAAAGCCCATCGTCGGTGTGTTCATGACCAAAAACGAGTTCTTTAGCGAAATCTCCAAAGGTGAAGTGACGATTCCGTTCTTCATGTACGCCGAAGAAGCGGTCGACGGTCTGGCACGACTCAATATGCAGCGTAAGTGGATGGAGCGCCCGGTCGGTACGACGCCCGTCTTTGACGTCAATAAGTCAGCCGTGAGCGACATCTTTGCCGCCGTGAAGTCCGAAGGGCGCCTGGAACTCACCACGCGCGAAAGTCTCGACGTACTCGAGGCCTACGGCGTGCGGGTCTGCCGGGCACGCTTTGCCGTCGGTGAAGACGAAGCCGTAGCTGCCGCTCAGGAAGTGGGCTACCCCGTCGTGATGAAGATGACCTCCAAGAGCACGTCGCACAAGACCGACGTGGGAGGCGTGCGCGTGAACATCGGCTCGGACGAGGAACTGCGCGCGCAGTACCGCGATCTCGTAGCCAAACTCAAAGAGCGCGGCATTCTTGATGGACTTGAAGGCGTCATCATTCAGGAAATGGTCAAGAGCAACCGTGAGCTTGTCTGCGGCATCGCCGCCGATCCTCAGTACGGTCCGATGATCATGTTCGGCACGGGCGGCGTGTTTGTGGAAGTAATGAAAGACGTTGGTTTTGCTCTGGCTCCGCTTACCGATGCCGATGCGCACGATCTGGTGCGTTCCGTCAAAGCCTTCAAGCTTCTCGAAGGCGCCCGCGGCACCAAGCCTGCCGACATCGCACGCGTGGAAGAAACGCTGCTGCGTCTGTCGCAATTGGTGACCGACTACCCGATTGTGCAGGAACTCGACATCAATCCGCTGATGATTTCCAACACCACAGGCGAAGCCATCGCCGTTGACGGCCGCATCAAGCTTGCCTAAAGCAAACGAGGCATCTTGACAAAATGGGGAGACATCCTTTTGGAAGCTCCCCATTTTTTGTTCGGTTCACGTCGGGCTGAAGCTATAAGCCGGATTCTGTGCCGCGGCTTTCTTTCGAAAACCGCAGTGACGACCATTCATCTCGGACTCTGCTCACGCAGAGCCTCCAGCCACCTACCCGCAGTCTCACCGGGCCGGGTCAAAGACTGCTTACTTGGTGTTACTCCCCGTAGAGATTGCCCGTTTCACCCGAACTGAATCGGCTCGTCTCTGTTGCTCTAATCCTCGCCTTGCGGCGGACAGGCGTTACCTGCTACGGTGCCCTTCGGAGTCCGGACTTTCCTCAATGAAAACAAGTTCATTGCGGCCGTCCGCCTCACCCCAACGTGAGGCGTGAGAATTTACGCGGATTTTTTCTGTACTGCAACTTTCCGCACCCGATTCATTTCCATTGCTGGCTCTTCGAACAACAGAGACACAAAACTGTTTGCATCCGCACACACTTGTTAAGCGAAACCTAGGCTTGACCTTGCTAGACTTCGCTGAATTTACAGGGATCGGCTGTATCCGGTGCCCTGTTGCTTTTATTGATTCAATGCATTGGAAAGAAAATGGGCATCAACGAGGAACTATTTGAACGTGCTCAGCAGAGCATCCCCGGCGGCGTGAATTCTCCCGTACGCGCTTTCAAGAGCGTTGGCGGTGCACCGCGCTTTATCCGTCGCGCCAAAGGCGCCTACATGTGGGATGCCGAAGGTCGCCGCTACATCGATTACATCGGCTCCTGGGGTCCGATGATCCTCGGCCACAACCATCCGGCCGTGATTGAAGCCGTGCACGCCGCCGTCGACACGGGCCTTTCGTTTGGCGCCGTCACCGAGGGCGAAACGCTCATTGCCGAAGAAGTCATCAAGATCATGCCCAATGTCGAAGCCGTACGCTTTGTGAGTTCCGGCACGGAGGCCGGCATGAGCGCCATTCGTCTGGCTCGCGGCTACACGGGCCGCAATAGGATCATCAAATTCGAAGGTTGCTACCACGGCCACAGCGACAGCCTGCTCGTGAAGGCCGGCTCGGGCATGCTCACATTTGGCAACCCCTCTTCGGCCGGTGTTCCGGCCGGTACGACCGAACACACGCTCGTACTCGAATACAACAATCCGCAGCAGCTCGAAGACGCATTCAAGCAATGGGGCGACGACATCGCCTGCGTAATCGTCGAGGCAATCGCCGGCAACATGAACATGGTTCCGGCCACGCAGGAATTCATGGACACAATGCGCCGCCTGTGCACGCAGTACGGCGCGCTTCTGATCGTCGACGAAGTGATGACGGGTTTTCGCGTAGCGCTGCACGGCGCACAGTCCCTCTACAACATCGTGCCCGACATCACCATGATGGGCAAGGTGATCGGCGGCGGCATGCCGGTGGCTGCTTTCGGCGGACGCCGCGAAGTCATGAATAAGATCGCTCCTTTGGGCCCCGTCTATCAGGCCGGCACCCTCTCGGGCAACCCTGTGGCCGTTGCCTGCGGTCTGGCCACCCTCAAGGAAATCCAGAAGCCGGGCTTCTACGAAAGCCTCTCGGAAAAGACAACCAAGCTCGTGACAGGACTTACCGCTGCGGCCAAGCAAGCCGGCGTTTCGTTCTGCGCTCGCTCTCAGGGCGGCATGATGGGGCTCTTCTTCCTTGAAAACCTGCCCAACGGCTTTAACGACGTCATGAAGGCCGATCCGGCCGTGTTTGCGAAGTTCTTCCACACGATGCTCGAAGAAGGTGTTTACCTTGCTCCTTCGATCTTCGAAGCGGGCTTCGTGTCGGCGGCTCACAGCGACGAAGACATCGAAGCGACTATCGCAGCCGCCCGCAAGGCTTTTGCGGCTCTTTAATGTTCAAAGCGGTAATGAAACTCTTTCGCAGCTTAACGACGCTGCTGCTCGGCTTGACGACGGCAGCTTCCGTAGCACTGGCCGCTCCGACCGGATTGGGTGCGGGGTCTGCCGGCACGGGATCTCCCTTTGCAGGCGGCGGCCAACCCAAGACGGTGACGGTGCAGCTTGTGTCGCGACAAACGGCCGGGATTCCGCGCGCGACCAACGACATCGGCATTTTGCTCAAGCACGAACCGGGCTGGCACACGTACTGGCAGTTCTCGGGTGACTCCGGTTTTGCTCCGAGTGTCGAATGGAAGTTGCCGCGCCGCTGGACCGCCGAACAAATCGGCTGGCCCACGCCGCAAAAGCATAAGCTCGGGCCCATCACCAACTTCGTGTACTCGGGCGAAGTGCTTTTGCCCTTCAATCTGGACATTCCCTGGGGAACGCCTTACGGCGGCACGTACACCCTGCGCGCCAAGGTTGACTACCTCGCTTGCAAGGAAGTCTGCATTCCGGGCACCGCCGAAGTTTCGATGAAACTTCCTGTGGAGGTGGCGGCCAAACCCGGCCCCTTTGCCGGCAAGTTTGAAAAGACGCTCAAGTCCATCCCCGAAAAGGTTGTCTCCGAACACATTTCGGCTCAGATTGAGGACGACCGCATCCGCATCGACTTTGCCCCGCTTGCGGGCAAGATCGAAAAAAAGGTGGAGTTCTTTCCTCTTACCGAAGGCCTTGTCGACTTTAAGGAACTCGATCGAGCGGTGCTCAGCAAAGACCAGGTGTCGCTCTATCTTAAAGCCGCTCCTGACTATCTGGAAAGCCTCAAGACCGGCAATCCGCTGCCGTTTACCGGCGTGATCGTCGCCGACGGCGGCCCGGACAACGAAGGCTGGGCCATCGAAACGACGCTCGACATCAAGCCGGGCGAGGTGCCGTTGCCATGGGCGCCGGAAGAAAAACCGGATTCCGCTCAAGCCGAACCGGCTACTCCAACCGCACAACTGCCCGATGCGCCGCCGAGCATGAGCACGGCGACCGCCTTGAGCTTTGCGTTCCTGGGCGGCTTGATTCTGAACCTTATGCCCTGCGTGTTTCCCGTGTTGAGCCTCAAGATCCTGCAATTGGTCGACGGCTCTCGCCGCAAGGGTGCGCTTGCCCTGCACGGCTTTGCCTTTACGGGCGGCGTGCTGCTCTCCATGGCAGCACTCGCCGGCGCCTTGGTGATGCTTCGAAGTCTGGGATGGGCTATCGGATGGGGCTTCCAACTGCAGCAGCCCTGGGTTGTGGCGACCCTGATTCTGCTCTTTAGCGCGCTAACGCTCAATTTGCTGGGCGTATTCGAGTTCACGGCCGCCTCGCACCTTGCCGACAGCCGTGCCGTGCGCAAATTGCCGAGCACAGGCCCTCTCGGAAGCTTCTTTACGGGCGTTCTCGCCGTCGTGGTGGCCTCCCCCTGCACAGCCCCCTTTATGGGTGCGGCTCTGGGGTACGCCGTGCTGCAGGACAGCGCCGTGAGTATGCTCATCTTCCTGGCGTTGGGTTTCGGTATGGCGCTTCCGTGGCTGATTCTCACTTTGGTACCGGCCTGGATGAAGCTCTTGCCGCGTCCGGGCGCCTGGATGCTCACCTTCAAGCGCGTCATGGCCATTCCGATGGCCGCGGCTGCCTTGTGGCTCATCTGGGTGCTTTCGCGTCAAGTCACGCTCTACGGGCTTCTCACCGTGCTCTTTGCCATGGGGTCGGTCACCGGTCTGTTGTGGGCCGTAGGCAGAGAACAGTACGGCCGCGGCCGCTCGCAGGTACTCAAGGGCGTCTGCGCGCTTGTGACCGTCGGATGCATGGTTCTGTTGTGTCTTGGCAACTTCGATCGTCGCATCGACACCGAAGCGGTGATGGCATCCGATCAATGGCAGCCTTGGAGCGAAGAGGCGGTCAATTCGGCCATCGCCCGCGGCCAGCCCGTTGTGGTCGACTTCACGGCCGCCTGGTGCGTGACTTGTCAGTTCAATAAGGCCACGGCACTGCGCACCGAGGCCGCCACGACCGAACTCACGCGTCTCAATTACGCGCGATTCGAAGCCGACTGGACGAACCGCGACAGCAACATCACCGAAATGCTCAATAAGTTCGGCCGTACGGGCGTGCCGCTCTATCTGCTCTACAAGACAGACGGTACGGCCACAGTTTTGCCGGAACTTCTCACTGAGTCGTCCTTTATTGCGGCATTGAAGGAAAACGTCGGCGAAAAACCGGCAAAGAATGAAGAAACCAAGAAGGACGCGCCCTAAAAGGACTCTGACTTCCGGTGTTTCCAAACGGCAGACGTTTTAGCGGCGTCTGCCGTTTTTTCTGCGGAACAGATTCAGGAGGTTTTCTGACGGGCTAATTCTTCGGCTTCCTGCTTTGCTTCCATGCGCTTGGTGGCCACAGCTGCCGACATGCCGGCAATCAGAATAAGCGTCATACCGAAAAGCGACAGCGGATCGACCGACTCGTCAAAGAGCGTGACGCCGAAAATGACCGAAAACGGCACGGCCGAAAAACCTAGGCAGGAAGAAAGAAGCATATTGCCGTAGGCGTAGGAGCGCGTGGTGCAAATCTGCCCGAGCGTGGCAAAAAGGCCCATGCCGAGAAGCCCCGCTATGCCGGTGAGATTGGGCACATGAAAGCCAGTCGTCGCCACGGTGCCCACCGCGGCAAACACCATGCCGAGAATGCAGAAATAAAACACGATGCGATAGCTCGGCTCGTTCAGGCGCCCCATCTGTTTCATCTGCCAGTAGGCAGCCAGATCAATGAGCGCCACGCCCAAGCAAATCAACGCGGGGATAAATTCATCGGTACCAAGCCCCGGTTTCATCACCAGACAAATGCCGATAAAGCCCGTGACAATAGCCAACACCACCGCCCACGGCGCTCTTTCACCCTTGCATTTGGCAAGAATGATGAAGTTCAAGGCCATGAATAGCGGCGTCGTGTAAATGAGCGTCATGCAGGTGCCGAAATGCATCTGCGACAAGGCATAAAACCACAGCGCAACGCTCGTGACACCCAACAAAGATCGGACGATATGGTGCCGGAAGTGTTCCGTCTTGAGCGTGCCGCCGCTGCCTGCCACCACAAACGCAATGAAAATGGCGCCGAAAAGCGAACGGTAAAACACGAGTTCAAAGGAGCCCAGATCCTCCGTGCAGAACTTCACGAAGGCGCCCATGATGGAAAAGCAGGCCGCAGCCGCAATCGCCCATAAAGACTGTTTCATCGTGCCGCGCTCCCTTTTCGTTGATCATCCCAAAGAGCCTGTGCTCCGCCCTGGGCACACCACTGCAGTACGGCCTGAGAAAAGATCCGATCGCCGTCGAGTCGTTTTCCGTTCATCATCACCACCACGCTCCAACGACGGGCGTTGATGTCGGTCACGTACCCCGCAATGGAACGCACATCTCGAATGAGGCCCGTCTTGACGTGGGCGCTGCCCACCGCCATGCCTCTCTTTTTCATCGTGCCGTCAAAGCCCGCCAATGGAAGCGAAGCCATAAATTCGGGCATCACGTAGGAACGAAAACCGTAGTTGAGCACTCTCCCCATCGTTTCTGCCGTGATTCTGGTTTTGCGCGACAGGCCCGAACCGTTGTCGATAAAAGTGCCTGAAGGTACGTCGCCTGCAGCCTTAACAAGCCACCGATCCGTCACGGCCCGGCTGCGAGCCAATGTGGCAGGCTTTGCCGTACCGACGGGGTCGGTCTGAGACAACGCTAAAAACACGTGACGAGCCATTGTGTTGTTGGAATACTTGTTGATCAAGGAAACAATCGTTGGCAACGGCTGTGACTGAATTTCAGCCAGACGCACGCCGCTTTGGGCAAGAGCTCGTCCTTCTCTGACAACTCCTGTCCAAGCAATTCCAACCGAGCGCAGAATCGGCTTTAAAAGGCGCGTGAGATAGTCGTCGGCCTCCCAACGCGACACATGCAAAGCTTTGACGCCGCAAGATGCGGGCAAAGCGCCCTTAAAGCGCACGCCTTTGTCCGAATACGAGGCCTTGACCTTGCTTTTCCAATCGCCACAGGCACCTTTACTCAGAGCAATGCGCTTGGGTACGGAAAAGCCTTCGAGCACAGGCAACGACGTGACGCGCGCCCACTTGCCGTTTTCTTCCGGTTCAAGCGTGATGGAGACGGCCTTGAGGTTGACGAGCGCCGCATCGGCCGCCACGTTGTAGGAACGATCGGCTGCGCCGTCAAAGGCGCCCTGATCAACCGGCTTTTCGCCAAAGGCCGAGCGATCGACCGTGATGTTGCCGATGATGCGCTTGACGCCCGTCTGACGCAGTTGTTCCACAAGCAGCCACACCTGCTCGATCATCAGATGAGGATCCCCCGAACCGATGAGCGACACGGAACGCACAGCTCCCGCCTTGTCAGGCAACGTCTGCGCTCGAATCTGCGTTTTCCAGGTGAAATCGGGCTTGAGAAGATCAAGACCGGCAAGCGTTGTCACCACTTTGACAGAGCTTGCGGGCTGCATCAGACGATCGGTGCGATGCGCGACGACAGGAGCGTTGATGCCTGCGGGCGACACCCACACGGCAACTTCGTCAAGAGACACGGACGTACGCGCCAGCGCTTCTTCAAGCGCCGACGGCAACTGCGCCCATCCGGGGAACGACAGGAAAAGCGCCCCCAAAGCGGCACTCAATTTGAGAACTGCTGAATTCGGCATGATTCGCGCCCGATACGGACGCCCTCCCTTTCCGGCTGCAGTTTGTCTTTATGTCGAGTCTTGCGCCTCTTGTCGCCGGAACTGAGCAATTGTATCGGTTACGGCGGCCTATCGGAATGAACGAACGTTCAAATAAATTCCGCAGGATTCCCCTGTATTAATGACATGGACCACCCTTAATACCCGTTGAAGCACTCGGAGTGTGACAATGGGCTATGAAACATTAATTCGGAGGGCCCATGTCATGACGAGAAAGAATACTCTCAAATCCCTTCCTACCGACACCGAATTCCGAGTTATCGGACTTGATCTGGCTAAAAGTGATGTCTCTGTTGCTGCCATACCAGTGGATGACAACACTCCGTCTTTGGTCGATCGAATGACTTACGCAGACCTTCTCGACTGGGCAGGAAAAATTTCGCCGACTTTGTTCGCGATGGAGCCATGCAACGGCTACAGCTTGTTGTGCCTACAGCTTGAAAATCTCGGCCACGAAATCAAAGTCATCAGCGGCTCGACTGTTTCAATGTGGATCAACACCCATTTGTCAGGACAGAAGACCGACCTCAATGATGCGATCGCGTTGGCCAGACTGGCTGTTTCTGATGCCGAGCTGACTCCCATTCGTCACAAAAGCATCACGGAGATCCGCATTCAGACCGTACAAGCAGTGCGACAGCAACTTATGTCGCAGCGCTCAAAGAGCATTGTCAGTTTCAAAGCTTTAGCTCAACAATGGGGGATACCCTGCGCAGCCGGGCACAGAAATTTGAAAAAACTTCGTGAAAGCATCGAAGCCAAAGTGGATTTGATTACCAGACCGGTTGCCAATGCCATGTTGTTTTTGCTGGACGCAGTCAAATCCCTCGATCGGCAAATCGGACAATTGAACCAGACTCTGCAAGAGTTGGTGATGTCTGACGAGCGTGGGCGTCTGCTTCAAAGCGTTCTCGGTGTCGGTACTCAGATCAGTGCCCGAGTCATCACCGTTGTCGGCAATATCGAGCGTTTTAACAGTCCTCGTTCATTGGTGGCATACGTAGGAGTAGCACCCCGAAATTTCATTACCGGGCATAAAAATCTCACCAAGAAAAAGCATGGCAACTGTCCTGACCTCAGCCACAAAGGCCAGGGCAAAATCAGTCGCCGGGGTGACAAATTGCTTCGATCTTTATTCATTCAAGGCGCAGCCTGCCTGTATATGCAATTTTGCAAAGACCAACTTCCGGAGTGCCAACTTAAGCGTTGGATCCTCAAGCAGTTGGCAAGGCAAAAACCCTACGGCAAACTCATCGTATCGTTGGCAGCCAAGCTGATACGAATAGTTTGGGCAGTCTTAACGTACGGGGAAAAATTCAATATTCAGAAAGCCGGCATGACACGCTCTATGTGGAGTGAAATGGCGTTAGAAACACCCCTTAACAAGGAGGTGCCGGCCTGATAGGAAGTCCGTCAATCCGGATTTATTCATTTGAAATGAGAAGACCTTTTTTCCGAAGGCTTGTCCGACAGCTATTCCTGACTGATTGCCATTATGGCATCCGACTTTATTTGGCAAGGACAAGGTTTCTGAAGTTCATTTTTGGCCATGACGGTTATCTGAACCGTCGACAGACCTGAGAGATTAATTGGAAGCGGCCTATCAAGAAACAAATGAAGAGAACCGGAAAGCAAGGACGGTCAATCTTGAAACTTCAACACAAAAAACGATCAGTTTGCGTAGTCACTTCGAATCCATAGTTGTTATCCAGCACGGCTCGACTTATCCACAACCTCGGCCTACGGCCCATTTAGTAGGATGAGCGGCCGAGGATGTGGATAAGTCTCTTTCCTCAGCTCTACGCAACGACTGATCAGGGGCAGAAACTAAGTTTTTTGCGCTCCAGACAGCGCAAGCAAAGAACCAATTCATGCGATCAAAGAACGATCGTACGGATTTGTCAGGCTTTCCTTGCCTTGACTTGAGCGGGTGGTCCAGAGATAAGTGAGGGGAGAAGTCACTTTTGATCTTTCCAGCGCGGAGCAATGTTTTCGCCTTCGCTTGATTTGCGCGGCGTCTTGGCAAGCAAAACTACCGTCGCAAGCACCATCACCACGCCGATGCCCTCGATGAGCCCAACATCTAGCCCCATCACCAGCACCGACAGCAGGTAAGCCGATACCGGTTCGCCCAGACTCAGGATGCTGGCAATCACCGGGGAAATCAGGCGCAGGGCCGTCATGTAGAGGCAAAAAGCCATCAGGGTGCCAAAAAACACCACATGAAAAAGCAACGCTGCGGTCATCCAATCAAAGCGCGAGAAGTCGAAGGTCGCAGGCAAAAAGAAAGACGCGACGACCGCCATCAATCCGCCGAAAAGCATGGCGCTTCCCATCACGGGCATCACCGCCACGCGCTTGAGGAGCTGCCGAGGCTGTACGGAATAGCCCGCCGTCATGACAGCGCAGATGATGGCCCAGGTAAGCCCCGTCAGATTGAATTGGGAAACATCGAACTCGCCCTTGGTAACAATGAGCGTCACGCCCACCGCAGCGAGCAGAAAACAGATCACCATGCGGGGCGACGGTTTCGATCGGTTCACGATCATTTCCCAAAGCGCCACCCACAGTGGAACGGTGGTCAGCACAATGGCCGCCGCACCGGCATTGGAATAGTGAATGGCGAGCATGAAGGCAAACTGCCCGCCATAAATAAAGACGGCGCCGAAAAGTACGTCGCGAAAGTTCGTCCAGCTAGTGAAGATTTTGACGATCTCATTGCGAGCGGTGATGCAGCACCACAAAAGAAGCAATCCGCCTGAACTACACAGGCGCACGATCACGAGCGCGCCGGCGTTGACCACGCCGTTTGCCATGACCGCCTGCGCGGCAACAGCCATCGAGCCCCAGAAAATGGCCGCGCAGAGCGTGAAGATCACGCCCTTGGGAAATGAACCGATGTTTCGGACTGCGTTCAGCATACTTTTATCGTGTCGATCGGACCGCTCTCAATCTATCGCAGGTCGGAAGTATGAACAAGTAGCGCAATCTTGTTTTGCCTTCGTTTCAGCTCGATGACAAAACTGTCAAAAAACTTCAGAAAAAATTTTTGCTTCGGGGCTTGAAATGCTGTTGCCTCATCCCCATATGGGGTTCTAGCAGCGGGCTTGGAGCCCGCTAAGAAATGATTTCATTGCTGAAAGGCCGTGCTAGTGCGGCCTTTCAATGGTTATTCAAATTTGGAGTGAAAACAAAATGCAGATCCGTCCGTTACACGACCGCGTGATTGTGAAGCGCCTTGAAGCCGAACGCACGACCGCCAGCGGCATTGTCCTTCCGGACACCGCCGGTGAAAAGCCCGATCAGGGCGAAGTCCTCGCCGTGGGTCCCGGCAAGCGCGACGAAGCCGGCAAGCTCCTCCCGATGGACGTGAAGGTCGGTGACCGTGTTCTGTTCGGCAAGTACGCCGGTCAGACCGTCAAGGTGAACGGTGAAGAGCTCCTCGTGATGCGCGAAGAAGACATCATGGGCGTTCTCGAATAATCGGTATCGGTTTGATTTCATTGAAGAATTTTTAACGGAGATAAAAACAAATGGCTGCAAAGCAAGTTCTCTTCGGTGATGACGCCCGCGTGCGTATGGTCCGCGGCATCAACACGCTCGCCAATGCTGTGAAGGTGACTCTGGGCCCGAAGGGCCGCAATGTGGTGCTCGAACGCGCCTTCGGCGGTCCGCTCGTGACCAAGGACGGCGTGACGGTTGCCAAGGAAATCGATCTCAAGGACAAGTTTGAGAACATGGGCGCCCAGATGGTGCGCGAAGTGGCCTCCAAGACCAACGACAACGCCGGTGACGGTACGACGACGGCTACGGTTTTGGCTCAGGCCATCGTTGTTGAAGGCATGAAGTTTGTGGCTGCCGGTATGAACCCGATGGATTTGAAGCGCGGTATTGACAAGGCTGTTGAATGCGCTGTTGCTGAACTCAAGAAGATCAGCAAGCCCGTGACGACAACCAAGGAAATCGCTCAAGTCGGTTCTATCTCTGCCAACAGCGACACCGAAATCGGTGAAATCATCGCTGAAGCCATGGACAAGGTTGGTAAGGAAGGCGTGATCACGGTTGAAGACGGCAAGTCCTTGAAGAACGAATTGGATGTGGTCGAAGGTATGCAGTTTGACCGCGGCTACCTGTCTCCCTACTTCATCACGAATCCGGACAAGCAAACCGTTGTTCTCGAAAATCCGTACATCCTGTTGCACGATCAAAAGATCAGCAACATCCGCGATTTGCTGCCGATTCTCGAACAAGTGGCTAAGGCCGGTCGTCCGTTGATGATCATCTGCGAAGACCTCGAAGGTGAAGCTCTTGCTACGCTCGTGGTCAACAGCTTGCGCGGCATCCTGAAGGTTTGCGCTGTCAAGGCTCCTGGCTTTGGTGATCGCCGCAAGGCCACGCTTGAAGATATCGCCATCTTGACGGGCGGAGCCCTTGTGACCAAGGATATCGGTTTGTCTCTTGACAAGGCTACGCTTGAACACTTGGGTCAAGCCAAGCGCGTTGAAGTCACGAAGGAAAACACCACGATCATTAACGGCGCCGGCAATCCTGAAACGATTGAAGCCCGTGTCAAGAACATCCGTACGCAAATCGAAAGCGTCACGAGCGACTACGACCGTGAAAAACTTCAGGAACGTGTGGCCAAGTTGGCCGGCGGTGTTGCCTTGATCAAGGTCGGTGCCGCCACGGAAGTGGAAATGAAGGAAAAGAAGGCTCGTGTGGACGACGCCTTGCATGCCACCCGCGCCGCTGTTGAAGAAGGTGTGGTGCCGGGAGGCGGTGTTGCTCTCGTTCGCGCTCAAAAGGCTGTGGCTCAATTGAAGGGCGACAACGAAGAACAAACCGCCGGCATCAAGATTGTTCTGCGCGCTATGGAAGAACCGATGCGCCAGATCGTCGGCAACGCCGGTTTGGAACCGAGCGTGGTAGTGAATGCTGTGGCTAACGGCGAAGGCAACTACGGCTTTAACGCCCAAACGAGTGAATACGGTGACATGGTTGCCATGGGTGTCTTGGATCCGACCAAGGTGACTCGTACGGCTCTTCAAAACGCCGCTTCTGTCGCCAGCTTGATCCTCACCACCGACTGCATGATCGGTGACATCCCTGAAGACAAGCAACCGGTGGCTCCTGCCATGGGCGGCATGGACGGTATGCCGATGATGTAATCGGTTATCGCCGAATGATGTAATGCAAGCCCGAGAAAGTTCTCTTTCCCGGGCTGCTTTTTGTCATGAAAGACACTTATCAAGTCCCCGATTTGCTTCCCGGCGCGACTCACCGTGCGGAAGAAACGATTCATCGTTCTCGATTCATTGTCACGATCGCGCGCGTTTCAAGTCCTGAAGAAGCCAAGCGGTTTATCGATTCGGTCCGCCAAGAGCATGCCGATGCCACCCACAACTGTTGGGCGTACGTAGCGGGCGAGCCCGGCAGCACAGCACAGATCGGCGCCAGCGATGACGGTGAACCGAAGGGAACAGCGGGACGCCCCATGCTGACAGTGTTGCTGCACTGCGGTGTGGGTGAAATAGCGGCTGTCGTCACTCGATATTTCGGCGGAATTCTTTTAGGCACGGGCGGTCTTGTTCGCGCTTACCAAGGTTTGGTCAAACTGGGTCTTGAGACATTGCCTGTTACCGAACGTGTCCCCTGCGAGAGACTGCGCATCACGCTAGAACACCGTTTCGTCAACATTGCGCTCAGAGAATTTGAAAACAATGCGGCTGTGATCGTTGAAAAAGATTTTGCTCTGGACGCCACATTCACCCTTAATGTGCCACAGTCAAATTGCCAAACGCTCATTGATGTACTCACTCAAAAAACATCAGGCGCATTGCTTATTGAAAAATTAAAGGGTTAACCCTTAAAATCCGAAAAGTGCGTCTTTAAAGACGCTTCTCTCAATAAAACTTGTGGGCTTCCGATCTCCCTCATTTCCCCTATCGGGATCGAAGTACCCGCCCTTTGCGAAAGGACGGAAAAAAATGAAAAAACCGATCTACAAGGTGCTCTACTTTCAGGTCATCTGCGCGATTATCATCGGCGTGCTTTTAGGCTATTTTTACCCGGAATTGGGCGCCTCCATGAAGCCTTTCGGCGACGGCTTCATTAAATTAATCAAGATGATCATTGCGCCGGTGATTTTCTGTACGGTTGTCACCGGTATTGCCGGTATGGAAGACATGAAAAAGGTTGGCAAGACCGGCGGTTTAGCCATTCTTTATTTTGAAGTCGTCAGTACCATCGCGCTCGTAGTGGGCTTGGTGCTTGTCAATACGCTCGGCCCCGGTCGCGGCATGCACATTGATCCTGCTACGCTTGACGCCGGTTCCGTCGCCGTTTACACCTCCGGCGACAAAATGGAGTCAACCGCACAATTCTTGATGAACATCATTCCGAATACGGTTGTGAGCGCTTTTGCCGAAGGCAATATCTTACAAGTTCTCTTTTTCTCCATTCTCTTTGGCGTAGCGCTGCATAAGTTCGGCGGCCGAGGCACGCTGGTTTTCGATGTCATCGAAAAAAGCTCCCAAATCCTTTTCCAAATCGTCAACATGATCATGAAGGTGGCCCCGATCGGTGCTTTCGGTGCCATGGCTTTCACGATCGGCAAATACGGTGTGCAGTCCCTTTTGCCCCTGGCTGAACTCATGGGAACGTTCTACCTGACGTGTCTGCTCTTTATCTTTGTGGTCTTGGGTGCCATTTGCCGCTATGCCGGTTTTTCCGTTTGGAAATACATCTGCTACATCAAAGAAGAATTGCTTATTGTTTTGGGCACATCGTCTTCTGAATCGGCGCTGCCCAAGATCATGGATAAGCTTGAAAAAGCCGGTGTGAGCAAATCCGTTGTCGGCTTAGTGGTGCCTACCGGTTACTCTTTTAATCTGGACGGCACGGCAATTTACCTCACTATGGCTGCGGTCTTTATCGCTCAAGCCTGCGATGTTGAAATGACTCTGATGCAAGAGCTGACACTTTTGGCTGTCTTACTTTTGACCAGTAAGGGAGCAGCCGGTGTCACAGGTTCCGGCTTTATCGTGTTGGCGGCCACGCTTTCTGCTGTAGGACACGTTCCTGTGGCCGGTCTGGCGCTGATTTTGGGTATTGACCGCTTCATGTCTGAAGCCCGTGCTCTCACCAACATTATCGGCAATGGCATTGCCACCATCGTGGTTGGCAAATGGTGCAAAGAACTGGATGAGTCGAAACTTCACGCCGTTCTCGGAAAATCCGATGCGTCAATTCCTGAAATGCCGGATTTGCCTGAGCCCAAGGTATTCCGCGATACTCAAGAATTGAAATATATCCCTATTGATGATTACCAAAATCGTTAATTAGCCGATCAAAGGTGCTGTTGACTGAACCGCAATAGCACCTTTTTTAGTCCTGTCAAAAATGTCTTAAAGATTTTCTCATCTGGTCATATTGCCGAAAAATCTGCGTTATAGTTCCGAACTAACGTCAAAAGGAGAAATTATGCGTAAATATCTTTTGAGTTTAGTGTTGTGCTCTGCACTGCTCTCAACACAAGCTTTCGCATTGGAACCGGTCGATCCCCAACCGGCCACACCGTTGACTTTTGAAAATCCCGCCTATCATAAAGTCGTCCCCTCCGAAGCAATCAAAATGATTCGCGATGGCGTAGTTGTGATCGACGTGAGAAATCCTGTTGAAAGAATCACAGAGGGTTTCATCAAGGGGTCTGTTAATGTGCCGCTGCCGACAATGAAGGTCGGCGCCAAAATCAATGCCGCGCCGGATTTCAATCAGAAAATTCTCGTGCACTGCCGTAGCGGCGTACGTGCCGAAAATGCTTCGAAAATTTTGGTAGCCACCGGCTACAAAAATGTCTACAACATGTACGGCATTTTGCAGTGGCCCTACGAACTTGAAAACGCGCCGAAAAAATAATCCAGTCAAGTGCCCGGTCGTTTCACAAAACAACCGGGCATCATTTTCTCTTCTCAATACCAATCGTGCTTTTCGTTGCGGTTGAGATTCTCAATTTCTTTCATTTCAGCGTCTGACAACGCAAAGTCAAACACGTTAATGTTTTCTCTAATGTGCTCGGGATTTGAGGACCCCGGCAACGGGCAAATACCTCTTTGGAGATGCCACCGCAAAACCACCTGAACAAGGCTGCGATTATGAGCGTGAGCTATTTTCAATAAGTTTGGCATCTGCAACAATCTCCGAATATGCTCGCGACCGCCAAGCGGATACCAACTCTGTATACCGATTTCTAGTCGTTGAATGTATTCGACTACCTCACGATCTTGGTAGAGCGGGTAAATAACTCGCGACTAAAGTCGCAAGCTTTTATTTATCGTGATTGTTAGCAAT
>ERZ779866.1104-NODE-1104-length-28386-cov-6.365854_pt1 | contig 28386 bp, 22 predicted proteins | sample MGYA00511248_ERZ779866 | MGnify/ENA primary metagenome ERZ779866 (study PRJEB29588, sample SAMEA2155758) | human gut metagenome | biome: human gut; feature: human-associated habitat; material: faeces | place: Denmark | collected 2008/2010 ... | reverse complement strand
AGAGCGAATAAATGTCAAAAGGCGTGCGGTAGATTTGGCGCTTTTTGACAAACGGAACGATAGCGGGTGACGACGGTGTCGTGCGAGAGGTTCTCACGCTCGGGCCGATTGCCGTGCTTCCGGCATACCAAAAGAAGGGACTGAGGCGCCGTTTGATTGACCACGCTCGCAAGGAAGCCATGCGGCAGGGGTATGCACAGCGATTGTCTTGTGCGGGGATCCTCTCTACTACTCGCAAGTGGGATTTGAGCCTGCGGAAAATTTTGGGATTCGAACGGCTGACAACAAGTACTTTGTTGCTCTACAGATCTGTCCGCTGCAGGAAAAGAGACCGGAGTCCTATGCCGGTCGCTACAGCGATGATGCCGTCTACAACATCAGCCAGGAGGCGGCGTTTGAATTTGATCAGCAATTTCCGCCGAAAGATCGCCTCGAGAACACGCCGACACAAGAACGATTGCTGGAAATTATTGCAATGCAGCGACCGTTTGACGGCGCAAAACGCTAGAGAGCCGGCTTGACTTGGTTTTTGTGCACACTGCAAAAACTGAGGTGATTTCTACGTTTTTGGTCGAGAATTTTCAGAAAAACGTTACAAAATGCCAACTCTTATTTTGGAAAAACGTTACAGGACGGGTTTAGAATAATCGCCAAACGTTACAAAACGGATGTTTAAAATGGCGAAAAACGTTACAAATGATCCCGATGAAAAGCTCTTTCTTGCTCGAAAAGCCTTACAGAAGCTGATTTCCTGGAAGGAAGCACCTCGACGCAGCGCTTTGTGCGTAGTTGGTGCCCGTCAGATCGGCAAAACAACGCTTATCCGTCATTTTGCGCGGCAATACTACGAACACTTTGTAGAAATAAATTTTGTGACAGAACCGAAGGCCAAGGCCGTGTTTGCCGGTTCGCTCAATGCCAATGCCATTGTCACCGCGCTCTCCGCATATCTACGTCGGCCGTTGGTTCCCGGAAAAACACTCATCTTTCTCGATGAGATTCAGGAATGCCCACAGGCGCGAGCCGCGATAAAGTTTCTGGTTGAGGACGGACGGTTTGACTACATCGAGTCAGGTTCTCGATTAGGTGTCAAGACAAATTCCGTCCCGTCTTTTCCCGTCGGTTTTGAAACGCCGTTGACGATGTATCCGTTGGACTTTTCGGAGTTTTGTATGGCCTGCGGCCTTCAGCCCGAGACTTTCGACTACCTCAAGACGTGTTTTGAGTCATTGCAACCTGTAGCTGAAACCGTTCACAACAGCATGATGCAGCTCTTATACGCATACATGGTTGTCGGCGGGATGCCCCAGTGTGTCAGCACCTATATTGCCACGCACGACATCGGGCAGATCCTTGCCATCCAGAACGATATCCTTGCGCTTTACCGCCTCGACATTGCACGCTACGCTGACAGAGATAAAGAAAAGACTAGGGAAATTTTTGATGCAATTCCTTCACAGTTGGAAGCCAAAAATCGTCGTTTCGTTCTTTCCGACATTGCGAAGTCAGCCCGGCTTCTGCGTTATGAGAATTCGTTTGTTTGGCTTTCCGACGCAGGTGTGGCCTTGCCATGCTTCAACGTCGCACAGCCAACACCGCCCCTGGGTTTAAGCGAAAAGCGAAATCTCTTCAAACTCTTCATGTGCGACACGGGTTTGCTTGCCGCAGCAAGCATGCAGAACATCCAGTTCGATATTCTGCAAGGCAACGTCGAAGTCAATCTTGGTAGCGTGCTGGAGAATCTGTTTGCGCAACAACTGCATGCCAACGGCTTTGCACTGCGTTACTACAACTCCAAACGCCTGGGAGAAGTTGATTTCGTCATCCAAAACGGACGAGACATCACTCCGATAGAGATCAAATCCGGTAAAGACTATAAAAAGCATTCTGCGCTTTCAAATGTGCTTGCGGTCGACGAATGGAATCTGAAGCGAGCCATAGTCTTTTGTCGCGGCAACATTGAAAGAGACAACGCCGTAACCTACCTGCCTTGGTATATGGTGCCGTTCGTTGTACCGGAGGAGGCTGCATCCGGAAAAATGCCTGTCATCGATTTGTCAGCGTTAAGCGATGCAATAAAAGCCTGAAACTTGAGTGAAAGTTTTCAGCGATTCTGAGAAAGCTGTTTCTGACGGCGTTCGTTGATATTTCAAGGGAAATTTTTCCGGCCCCAAAAAAATTTGTTTGAGCTCTTGGCAAATGCCTATTTTTCTGTAGAATGCGCAGTCGTTGTGCAGAACACAGCCAAGTTTTGAAAAGCAAGGAACTTATTGAGGACTTGCAATTTTCAAAAGAGTCTGTAAAATGCGCTTCTCTTCAGACGAAAGTTTGAAGAACAAATTGATCCGAACGGAGTGGTAGTTCAGTTGGTTAGAATACCGGCCTGTCACGTCGGGGGTCGCGGGTTCGAGTCCCGTCCACTCCGCCATAGCACCAAATGCCCTGTAGATTTGCATCTTCAGGGTTTTTTGTTGTCTGCAAATTCTCGTTTCAAAACAAGCGAAACGGATGAGGATGTTTGGTATCCTGCCTGTTCGCCGAGACGGTCGAAACTGAACAACATTGCTTTTAAGGACTCTTTTTCTTCCCGGCACGGTTGATGTGTTAAGAAAAAAAGAGGCGATAACAGCTTATTTGCAATATATTAGTTTCTGACCGCTACACAAGAGAATTCAAGGATGAGAAGCAGACAATGGAACCGATAGCCGAAAAAAACGCCTGCCTGGACTTTGCCGTCAGATCGCTGGAACGCGTGCCGACTCGGGAAGAGACTCTGAAACTGAGCGCGTATTCCACGCAGACGCTCGTGGCAGCCGCCAAAGAGGCAACGATCAAGTTCGCAGATCGGGTCTTTAACTTCTGCGGCATCATCAATGCCAAATCGGGCCGTTGTTCGGAAGACTGCGCCTGGTGCTCCCAGTCGCGGCGTTTTGTCACAGGCATTCCCATCTATCCGCTCATCAATGCCGACAAGGCGCTCGAAGCTGCAAAACAAGCACAGGCAAACGGTCTCACGCGGTTTTCGCTTGTGACGAGCGGTCGAAAGCTCTCTGCGCGTGAAGTGCGCGAAACAATTGAACTCGTGCGGGTCATTCGCAAGGAAACGAATCTTCAGATGTGCTTGAGCGCGGGTCTGTTGACTGAGAAGGAACTGCAAAGTCTCTTTGAAGCAGGCGTCGTGCGTTATCACTGCAATCTTGAGTCGAGCGAATCGCATTTCGGAAAGCTCTGCTCGACACATACAACCGCTGACAAAGTCAAAACGCTCATGAACGCCCGCGCGGTCGGCATGGACGTCTGCTCGGGCGGCATCATCGGGATGGGGGAGAGCGAAAGCGATCGCATCGATTTGGCACTTCAATTGCGTGCGCTCAACGTGCTTTCGATTCCCGTCAACATTCTCTCGCCCATTGCCGGCACGGCGCTCGAGCATCAGCCGCTCCTGTCCGACGAAGAGATTCTGAGGTCTGTCGCTCTGTTCCGACTGATCAATCCCAAGGCTCAGCTGCGCTTTGCGGGCGGAAGAGCCCGTTTGTCACGAGAAGTTCAGAAGGCGGCACTCGAGTGCGGGATCAACGCCGCCATTGCCGGAGACATGCTGACGACGAAGGGCAGTGCAATTGATGCCGACCGCGAGCTTGTTTCCGAGGTCGGATATCAGACGCAAGATATCAAAACCTTTGACGAAGCGCATTTGTGGCATCCGTATGCGTCGGCCACCTTACCGCCTCCCGTCAATGTCGCTGCGGGAGGTCATGGTGCGCGCATTGTTTTGGAAGACGGCAGAGAACTCATCGACGGTACTTCGAGTTGGTGGTGCGCGGCCTTCGGATACAACCGTTCTGAAATCGTCGAGGCGATTCAAAAACAGGCAAGCAAACTCACTCACGTCATGTTTGCAGGGTTTACACATCAACCTGCGGTGGAACTGGGCAAACGATTGACTCGTCTGCTGCCTAAGAAGCTCACGAAGATTTTTTATGCGGATTCCGGATCGGTTGCCGTTGAGGTGGCCATGAAGCTTGCCGTGCAGTATCAATTGGCCAAAGGCCGAAAGACGCGCACGAACTTCGCGACGATCCGCAAGGGTTATCACGGCGACACCTGGAACGCGATGGGGGTGTGCGATCCGGTTGCGGGAATGCACGGCTTTTTTGCCGGAGCGCTTCAGCAGCGCATCTTTATTGATGAACCGTCTTCCGTTTTCGGAGGTCAATGGAACCCGGGCGACATTGAGGAACTTGAGCGAGTCTTCGAAGTGCGACAGGACGAAATATGCGCGCTGATTCTCGAGCCGATCGTACAGGGTGCCAGCGCTATGAGGTTCTACCATCCGCAGTTCCTGCGTGAAGCTCGCCGCTTGTGTGACAAGTACGACATTCTTTTGATCGCTGACGAAATTGCTACGGGGTTCGGTCGAACCGGCAAGCGATTTGCCTGCGATTGGGCCGAGATCGTTCCCGACATTATGACGCTCGGGAAAGCTCTCACGGGCGGTGCCGTGACGTTAAGCGCCGTGTGCACCTCCAATGCGGTGGCCGATACGGTGAGCAGTCATGCGCCGAACGCCTTGATGCACGGGCCGACTTTCATGGCCAATCCGATTGCCTGTGCGGCTGCGGCTGCGGCCTTGGATGTCTATATGGCTGAAGATTGGGAAGCCAAGGTTCGCAGAATCGAAACCGAACTGAAGAAAGGACTGGAAACCTTACGCGGGGTGCCGGGGGTTAAGGATGTGCGCGCGCTCGGCGCCATCGGTGTGGTCGAAACGGAGCGTGTCGCCAACAACCGAATCTTGGCTGCCGCTTTCGTCAAAGAAGGGATTTGGGTGCGTCCCTTCGGAAACATCTTCTACGTGATGCCGCCCTTTGTGATTGAACCCGAAGAACTGCAGATTTTGATTGACGGATTCGTCAGGGTGACGCGTAAATGGGTGGAAAAGAAAATCTAAGGCTTAAATATGAGCTGTTAGCTTTATCCTAAGCAGAACGGTTTAAACCGTATAGTTTGGGTTGTCAACCGGCACCGGCTAAGCCTCAAAAACCAAAAAACTTAAAAAGCTTGAGACTTCGATCCAAAAATTGATCAATTTCGAAGTGACAGATCGATTGGTTAAACAGATCAAATATAAACTGTTAATTAAAGAATGACGATAGAGACGACGGACAATGTAGCGAAGCTTTCTTCGGGAATTCATTTCGTGAGCGGCATCGATACGGATGCGGGAAAGACAGTTTGCACGGGGTGGCTTGCGCGTGAACTGTTGTGCCGCGGACGTCGTGTGGCCACCATGAAATTGGTGCAGACCGGTTGCGGGGACTACAGTCCGGACATTCGCCTGCACCGGCGTCTGATGGGGGTGACGTTGCCCGAAGACGAGGAAGGGATTACCGCGCCCGAACTTTTCACCTACCCGGCGTCACCTCATCTGGCGGCCAAAATCGATGGCCGACCGATTGATCTCGCGCATCTGATTGACTGCGCGAACAAACTGGCCGAAAGCTACGATGTGGTGCTTGTCGAAGGCGCCGGAGGTTTGGCCGTGCCCCTGACGGAAAATTTACTGACGGTTGATTTTGCGTGCGCGCAGAACTGGCCTTTTGTTTTCGTGACTTCGGGGAAGTTAGGCTCCATCAATCACGCCGTGTTGTCTCTTGAGGCGCTGCAGCGACGCGGGGCCGCGCTTTCGGCCGTGATCTTCAATCGATGCAACCCGATGCCCGATGTGACGATTGAAGCGGATACGCGGGAATATATTAGGCGGTATTGTTTCAGTCGATTCCCGCGGACGCTGTGGTTGGAGTGCCCGGTTTTTGCACCCGAAGAAATCGGCTGATTTCAGAGTTACGAAAAAACGTTTTGCAACGCGGCTGATGCGTGAAATTAAGCGAGCCGACAGCTTGCTTTTGTTAGAATGCACGGCTATTGAGTAGAAAGGTGCGCTCAACGTTTGTCGAGGGCGCACTGCGGCCCTGCGGCTTTGTGCGGCAGTCCGCGTTTTTGTTAAATCCAAAGGCTAATTTCATGCTTCTTGAGTTGTTCCGCAATCACAAGCGCTGGCTGATGTTCATCGCCATGGTGCTCGTGATTCCCAGCTTTGTGGTCACAGGTATCTATTCCTATAACCGAATGATCAGCGACGACGGCGCCATCGCCAAGGTCGACGACGTTTCGATCCTTCCGCAGCAGTTTGACGAAGCCAAGCGCCAGCGTTTGGAAAACCTGCGTGTGCGTCTCGGTGAAGAATTCCGTTCCAATATGCTCGACAGCCAGGAGGCCAAGGTCGCGCTGCTCGAAGCGATCATGAACGAACGCAGTCTCATCGGTGAGACGTCTCTTGAAGACATTCATGTGAGCGAACAGGTCGCCATCGAAATGATCAAGACCTTCCCGCGCTTTCTCACCGACGGCAAATTCGACGCCGAGAAGTACACCAACTATCTGGCTGCTTCCGGCATGAGCGATGAATACTTCGTGCACATGATCCGCGGTGAAATCAGCCGCAATCTGCTCACCGAAGGCATCACCCGTACGACGTTGGTTCCCGATACCGCCTCGCGCAGCATCTTCAACCTTCTCACGGAAAAGCGTGAAGCCGCCGTACACAACCTGAGCGTCGGCGAATACATGGTCAAGGTGAAGGTCTCCGATGAAGACGCCAAGAAGTACTGGACGGACAATCAGAAGCAGTTTGAACGTCCCGATGCCGTCAATGTCGAATACGTTGTGTTCTCTCCGGATCTCTTTAAGAACGTTGAACCCAGCGAAGAAGACATCAAGACCTTCTACGAACAGAACAAGGGCCGCTTCCAGGCTCCGGAAGAACGGCGAGCCTCCCACATCCTGATTGACTTCGGTCAGGGCAAGGACAAGGCTAAGGCCAAGGCCGATGAAATCTTCAAGCAGGTCAAGGCCGATCCCAAGGCATTTGCCGAAGTGGCCAAGAAGGAATCGGCCGATCCGGGCAGCGCCAAGGAAGGCGGCGATCTGGGCTGGTTCACGAAGGGCATGATGGTGCCGGCGTTTGAAGACGCGGTCTTTAACGCCAAGGAAGGAGACATCGTCGGTCCGGTGGAATCCGAATTTGGTTTCCACATCATTTCGGTCACCGGCGTCAAGGCGACGGCCGCCAAGCCTCTGGCTGACGTTCGTGCCGAAATCGTGAAGCTCTATCAGGATCAGGAAAGCCAGAAGCGCTTTGCCGAAGAAGCCGACAACTTCACCAACATGGTTTACGAACAGAGCGATTCGCTCAAGAGCGTGATCGAAAAGTACAATCTCAAGCCCGTGACGCTCAACAACGTGACGGCTGAAGGCCCGAGCGATGCGGCTCAGAAGAAGTTCCTCAACCAGCACGTCATGGAAAGCCTCTTCGGTGAAGAATGTCTGGTTGAAAAGCGTAACACGCAGGCCATCGAAGTCGCTTCCAACACGCTCGTTGCCGCTCGCGTGACGGCCTATCAGCCGGCTCACATCGCCAAGTTTGAAGACGTTCGCGCCGACATTCTTTCGCTTTTGACAACCGAACGCGCTCTTGACGCCGCCGAAAAAGACGGTCAGGCTCTGCTTGCCAAGATCAAGTCCGGTGAAGCTAAGGACGTGAAGTTCGACAAAGCCGTGACCGTGTCCCGTTCTCAGCCTCTGGGTTGGGACTTCAACCTGATCAATTCGCTCATGCGAGTTCCCGCCAAGGAACTGCCCGCCTACATCGGCGTGCGTACTCCCACAGGCTACACGCTGGTGCATATCACCAAGTCCGAAACGGTTGAGCCCGACGCCTCCGCTCTGGAAGGCACACGCAACGAACTGGCCGGCATGTTCGGTCAGGCCGAAGAAAACGTCTATCTCGACAGCTTGCGCGACAAGCACCACGCTGTGGTTCTGAGCAAGGACTACCTGCCGGGTGCTGAAGAAAAGAAGGCCGAATAAGCTTTAGCACTCAAGGTGCCGCTTTACGGCGGCACCAAAACGAAGAACCGGAAGATCGATGGCTGACCTTCCGGTTTTTTGTGTCCGTAAACCTGAGGAAAATTACCTGAAAGTCGGTTTCTACCCACAGAAACGAACAAAGGCGAATTGCTATAAAACGTCGGTTGTTCGGTCGAAAGACAACCGCAGACTTCAGAAAATCATTTGGCGGATACGGCTCTGTCAGCGGCTCATGCGTTTTTCAAACATTCGTTTGAAAAACGATCTCGGAAGCTGAGCCAGAATGACGGCGCTCAGCATCAGGCTGCAGCCTAGAAGTTCGCGGGAATTCATGGATTGCGACAGAATCAGCCAACCTGCGATGACGCTCACAACGCTTTCAAGACTCAGGATCAGAGAAGCCACGGTCGGATTGACGCCGCGCTGGCCGATGATCTGAAGCGTGTAGGCGATGCCGTTGCTGCAGATGCCTGCGTAGAGAAAGGCGGGAGCGGCTGCCTTCATGGCCTCGAGCGTGGGCGGCTCGAAGATCATCATCAGAATGAAGCCCAAGATGCTTCCCACAAAGAACTGGATGCAGCTCATGCGCACGCCGTCGACGTGGTCGGTGTAGTGGTCGATTACGAGGATGTGTGCGGTGTAGCTAAACGCACAAGCCAGCACCAGGCCGTCGCCGAGGCTCAGGGAGAATTCTCCGGGAGGCATGCACAGGTAGTAGAGCCCAAGGCACGAAAGCACGACCGCAATCCACACCAGAAAGCCCGTCTTGCGACCGATGAACATGCCGACGACCGGAACGATGACGATGTACAGGCACGTCAAAAATCCCGCTTTGCCCACCGTGGTGTAGAGAAGTCCGAACTGCTGCAGCGATTCGGAAACAAAAAGCACGATGCCGCAGAGAATGCCGCCCGTCCAGACCTTGGGATTTCTCCAAGGGTTGGATTTTTCGCCTGTTGCCTCATCGATCTTCTTGCGCGTGATCCGATCCAAAATCGGCAGCACCGCCAACAAAAAAAGTCCGCCGATGATGGAGCGCGCAAACGTAAAGGCAAACGGTCCGATGTGATTCATGCCGAGGGCCTGCGCGACGAAGGCGGAGCCCCAGATGACGGCGCACAAGAAAAGAATGAAACTGTTGCGGACTTGAAGCGGCATGACGATGAAAGACAAAACTGCAGACAAGAAACGTTGGCATTCTAAACGAGCGCACCTTGTTTTCAGAACCGTCCGAAAAGCCGAAGAGTGCCGTTTTGAGGCGTAGAATCAAGGCATTGCTGAATTCCTATTGTTGAGAAAGCATATATAACAAGGAGGCGAATATGGCGATAGCAAGAACGCTATACGAGAAGATTGTGGAGAGCCACACGGTCAAGCGTATTGACGGGGAAACGGTGCTTCTTTACGTGGACGCTCACTTTGCCAACGAATACACGAGTCCGCAGGCTTTCAGCGGTGTGCGCGAGCGCGGCTGCGGCGTTTTTGCTCCCGACTCGCACCTGTGCGTGGTCGACCACATCATTCCGTCGGCCGATACCAATCCGCGAGTGATTCACGATGAGGCGAGCGCGCTTCAGGCGTCCAATCTCGCCAAAAACTGCCGCGATTTCGGCATTGATGCGTTTTATGGTCCCAACGATGCAGCTCAAGGCATCGAACATGTCTTGATGGACGAGCAGGGGCTCGTGCGACCGGGCATGGTCGTGATCTGCGGCGACAGCCACACGACGACGCACGGTGCGCTGGCAGCGCTGGCCTTTGGCATCGGTACCTCCGAAATCGAGCATATTCTTGCTACGCAAACGCTTGTCTATCGTTTGGCCAAGCCCATGCTGATCCGTATCGACGGAAAATTAAAGCCGGAATCAACGGCCAAGGATCTGGCCCTTTATGTCCTGAGAACAATCACCGCCCGTGGCGCGCTCGGTTGCGTCGTCGAATACCAAGGCTCGGGCGTCGAGGCATTGAGTGTTGAAGAGCGCATGACGCTTTGCAATCTCACGGTGGAAGCCGGAGCGCGCGGGGCGATTATCGCCCCGGACGAAAAGACGCGCGAGTGGGTGCGCACGCACTGGCTCGACTTTGATCAGAATGAGTTTGAAGCGGCTTCGAGCTACTGGAAGACGCTTGCTTCCGACCCCGAGGCGGTCTTTTCCAAGACCGTTGTGATCAATGCGGGAGACGTCAGGCCCATGGTGACATGGGGAACGAGTCCCGATCAGTGTGTGGCGTTCGATGAGTCTGTTCCGGCAGCGGACTCTTTCGAGGATCCCGTACAGCGTGCGGCGGCCGTCCGCGCATTGGAGTATCAGGGCATTGAAGCGGGAACGCTCATGACAGAACTTGCCGTGCAGCACGTCTTCATCGGGTCGTGCACCAATGCCCGGATTTCAGACCTGAGAGCTGCCGCTGCAGTGGTAAAGGGACGCAAGGTGGCGCCGGGGGTTCGCGCTCAGGTGGTGCCGGGCAGCATGCGCGTGAGAAAACAGGCCGAGGACGAAGGCTTGGCCGAGATCTTCAAGGAAGCAGGATTTGAATGGCGCAAGAGCGGCTGCTCGCTGTGTTTGGCCATGAACGATGACATTTTGCAGTCGGGCGTGCGCTGTGCATCGACCACGAACCGAAATTTCGAAGGACGCCAGGGAAGAGGTGCGCGCACGCATCTGGTGAGTCCGGCCGCTGCCGCTGCAGCCGCGATTACGGGCAAACTGACCGATCCCGCAATGCTGTAATACGAAAGGAGCTCAGAAATGGACAAATTTACGTCGCTCACGACCGGTGCCGTTGCCTTGGAAGCCGACAATATCGATACCGATCAGATTATGCCCAAGCAGTTCCTGCGCGGAATCGACAAGTCGGGACTCGACAAGGGGCTCTTTTACAACCTCAAGCACAAAGCGGACGGCTCGCTGGATCCGAAGTGCGTGCTCAATTCCCCTGCCGCGGCTAAGGCCGCCGTACTCCTGGCCGGTCCTAACTTCGGATGCGGTTCAAGCCGCGAACACGCCGTCTGGGGACTTTTGCAAGGTGGTTTCCGAGTGGTTGTGGCGCCGAGCTTCGGAGAGATCTTCTACAGCAATTGTTTCAACAACGGCCTTTTGGCGTGCAAAGTTTCGGTCGACGATCTGGAAAAGCTTTTTGATGTCCTGCGCAAGGATCCTCAAGCTGTTTTTACTGTTGATCTCGCCGCACGGACGGTTTGTACCGGCAACATTGTTGTCAGCTTTGCGATTGCACCGCGTCACAGCCGCATGCTCGAGCTGGGCCTTGACATGGTCGATACGACGCTCTCCGAAATCGATGAGGTCAAGCGTTTTCGCGAACAGCACGAACGGGAGTTTCCGTGGATGAGCGGGTTGCCCGGCAAGGCCAAGCGCGTGTTGGTGGCAAGAGGTGAGTCGTTGCCGTAGGTAGGACTCGAGGAAAGGAAGCAATGAGTGAGGTTATAACGGTAGAGCTTCCGCAAGCCGTGGTTCGAGTTCTGGATAGGATGGCAAAAGAAAGTCACCGCTCAAGGTCGGAGCTGATCGTGATGGGGCTCGAAGCACTTTTTGATTAGCGTCTTGATCGGAAGGGTATTTCCTTGGGAGACGAAGAGTTTGACGCGGTGCAGGACTTTCTGGATCGCCCCGTCTCTCCGAACGTGCATGAAAAGCTTGCCAAAACCATGGCTCGAGAATATCCATGGGAACAACAGAAATGAGGCTCGGAGAATCGCTTTCGGATGCGGTTCTCCTGCCTCAGCGTCTGTTGTGCGCGCTGTTGCCCGATCGGTTGAGCGCCTGAATAACCCGACGACGAAACAAAACCTCCGAACCGAAACCGATCCGGAGGTTTTTCGAATGCGCACTAAATCTTGATCAGAGCGGGTCGCCCGAACGCAGCAGCAGGCGTGCGATTTCAGCGGCGTTGTGCAGATCAAGCTTGCGGTATGCAGAGCCGCGGTGTACCTGAACTGTTTTTTCGCTGATGCCGAGGTTTTCGGCAACCTGCTTATTGCTCATGCCGTGGGCGACCATGCGGATCACTTCGCGTTCGCGCTGCGTGAGCTGCATCAGGCGGCTGCGGAAGGAGGAGAGTTCCATTTCCGTGCGGCGGTGGTTGAGGTTGTTCATCACGGCGCTGCCGATGGCGGTCAGAAGACGCTGATCGTCGACGGGCTTTTGCAGGAAGTCAACGGCGCCGAGCTTTAACGTGCGCACGGCCATATCAATGTCACCGTGGCCGGAAATGAAGATGATCGGCAGATCAATGCCGAGTTCACGCATCTTGTCCTGGAGTTCCAGGCCGCTCATGCGGGGCATGCGAACGTCGAGAACAAGGCAGCCGGGACGCTGGAAGTCGCCGGAGCTGATGAAGTCCAGGGCGTCGGAATAGACTGCCACATCCCAGCCTTCACCCTCGATCAGAAAGGCCCATGAACGACGCATTGCGTCATCGTCGTCAATCACGCGCACCAGCGGCTTCAGCGACTCCACTTTGATTTCTCCGGTCATATAACCCTGTCTGTCGGCAGGGTTGACAATATTACACGCAGTGTCGAAACATTGGTTCAGACACCTATCCACCATGCCGCGCATTTTAGCAACAGGCAAAGCTTCCGTTACAAAATTTCAGAAACTGGAGAGAACGCCGAGTTTCTGAAGTGCTTGACATACCTGAATGGCATCCGGATTACTCAATCTCCCGTATAACAAGCTTTCCTTCAGTGTTGTCAAAGGTGTTTGTGCCAATTTTGAGCAACGTGCTACCGACGGTTCCGGTAGGCCTGCCTCGGCCCAATCGTTCAGGAAAACTTCACCTGGAAAATCGGTCCTTGGTACATGGGCTCTAGACAACGCCCCTCTTCAGAGGGGCGTTGTCTAGACTCATAAGCTTGAGGGAACAACAAAAAGGCGCCACAACGGCGCCTTCAGAGCGATCAGGACAAAAGCAGGATGCCTGCGAGTACCCAGACAAAGAGAAAGATGGTGTTGGCTGTCATCAGAATGATCGGCGCCCAGCCTACGGCCTTGAGCTTGCCGAGGCTCGTCTTGATGCCGAGCGCGCCCATTGCTACGAGAATGAGAAGCTGCGAGGCCTGAGCAAGCGTGTCGCTTACCGACGTCGGGATGACTCCGGCAACATTGAGTGCGGCGAGCGCCACGAAGCCGATCAGAAAGAGGGGAATTTGCGCAAGGGGATTGACGGTCTTGGGGCCGTTGGGTTCTCCGTGTTCGCCCTTGGCGGCAAACAACGCCGTAAAGACGAACATCATCGGAATGAGCATCGCCACGCGCAGCATCTTGGTCATGGTTGCGGTCTGAAGCGCGTCGTTGCCGAGCATTGCGCCCGCGCCCACCACCTGGGCTACGTCGTGGATGGTGCCGCCCAGAAGCAATCCGGCGCGAGACGATTCAAACCCGAGAAGTTCGCAGAGGATCGGGTAGAGGATCATCGAAATCGTGGACAAGGCCGTCACGGTCACGATGATGGCCAAAAGAGCCTGCTCTCTTAATGCCTTTTTGTCGATCACGAGCGCTAAGGCGGCTGCGGCACTGGCGCCGCAAATGGCAACCGAGGCGCCGGCCAGAGCACCTTCCGCACGCGGCCATTTGATCCAGCGGTTCAAAAGCATGGAAAAGGCCACGGTTGCAAAGACACCCGTGATGAGGACGGTGATGGAGCCCAGGGAGAGCTGCGCGAGTTCTTCGGCGGTGATGCGCGCGCCGAGAAGTCCCACGCCGATGCGCAGGAAATTCTTGGCGCACAGCTCAATGCCCGCCACTGCGCGATCGTCCTCTGAGATGAAATGAAACGCCATGCCGAGAAGCAGGGCGTAGAGAACGGTCGGGCCGCCGTACGTGTTGGAGACAAACAGTGCGGCGGCGCCGATCACAACGGAAGATAGTACGCCGCGCCAGCGGCACTCAATCCAAGATTTCATAGGAACCGGGATCCTTGTCGGACCGAAGGAGAGAGAAACAGAAAGACGTAGATGCGCCGGAAGAAAGAGTGCCGCCGACAGGAAGAATCTTACGGATCAAGATTCCGGAAAGGCGAAAAAATCGTTAAAAATGAAGGGTTTATTGACAGGATCGGAAAGGGGCTTCCCATGGCCCCGGGTTTGATCTGACTGAGAATGTAAGGATAAAACCATTAATTTGATATTTATCAAATCCACGCCGGCGGCCAGACACAAAAACGCCGCTTTGCAGAGAAAGGCAAAACGGCGTTGATGTCGGCCCGGGTCGAAGAGACTTGAAGCGTTTACGCCCGCACGATACGGGAATTGACGATTGCGGCGGCTTCGCCCACCGGCAGCATTTCCTTCTTGTCGAGGCTGCGGCGGCAGACGTATTCGACTTCACCGGTCTTCAAGCCGCGGTCGCCGATCACGATGCGGTGCGGCACGCCGATGAGTTCCCAGTCGGCAAACATGGGGCCTGCGCGCATATCGCGGTCGTCGAGTATGACGTCGGCGCCCAGGTCATTCAATTCGGCGTAGAGCTTGTCGGCGGCTTCGCGAACGGCTTCGCTCTTGGCGTAGTTCATCGGGCAGATGACGACTTCAAACGGAGCGATCTGATCCGGCCAGATGATGCCCTTGTCGTCGTGGCACTGTTCGATGGCAGCGCCCGCAACACGGGACACGCCGATGCCGTAGCAGCCCATTTCGAGAACCTGAGGCTTGCCGTTTTCATCAAGATAGGTTGCCTTCATGGCTTCGGAGTACTTCGTGCCGAGATAGAACACGTGACCGACTTCGATGCCACGCTGCAGACGGATCTGCCCCTTGCCGTCCGGGCTCTTGTCGCCTTCGACGACGTTGCGCAGGTCGGCAACCTTGGGTTCGGGAAGGTCGCGCCCGAAGTTGGCGCCCGTGTAGTGAAAGCCTGTTTCGTTGGCGCCGCAGCAGAAGTCGCTCATGTTGGCGACGGTGCGATCGGCGTACACCACGACATCTTCGGAAATGCCGATGGGACCCAGAGAACCCGGATCGGCGCCGTTAAAGTGGGTGCGGATTTCTTCTTCGGTGGCAAAGCGCAGAGCGCCCTTCATTTCGGGCAGTTTGCCGGCCTTGACTTCGTTGAGCTCGTGATCGGCTCGCAGCAGTACGAGCACAATCTTGGCGGGCAACGGATTGCCGTTTTCATCTTCTTCGTCGTGCGCAAGAACGATGCTCTTGACGCAGTCGGTGAGTGCAATGCCGAGGAAAGGCGCGACGTCTTCGCACTTTTCCTTGCCCGGGGTGGCGTGCTTGACGAGTTCCTGAGCGGGAGCCTTGCGTTCGTCAATGAGCGAGAAGGCTTCGGCCAGTTCAATGTTGGCCGCGTAGTCTGAATCGGGGCAGTAGGCGATCACGTCTTCGCCCACGTCGGCGATCACCTGGAATTCCTGAGATCGCGAGCCGCCGATGGCGCCGCTGTCGGCACGAACGGCGCGGAACACGAGGCCCAGACGCGTGAAGATGCGCATGTAGGCATCGAACATCACTTCATAGGACTTGCCGGCTTCTTCGGCGTTGCGATCGAAGCTGTAGGCGTCCTTCATCATGAATTCGCGGGCGCGCATCACGCCGAAGCGCGGACGGCGTTCGTCGCGGAACTTCGTGCGAATTTGATAGAAGTTGACGGGAAGCTGACGCCAGCTCGTGATTTCCTGACGTGCCAGATCGGTGATGACTTCTTCACTCGTGGGCTGAATCACGAAGTCGCGCTGATGACGGTCCTTAAAGCGCAGAAGTTCGGGGCCGTACTTGGCCCAGCGGCCGGATTCCTGCCAGAGTTCGGCGGGCTGAACGATCGGCATGGAAAGTTCGATGGCGCCCGCGCGGTCCATTTCCTCGCGGATGATGGCGGAAATCTTGCGCATGACGCGCATGCCCATCGGCATGAACGTGAACACACCTGCAGCAAGCTTTTTGATGAGGCCGGCACGGGCCGAGTAGATCTGGCTGGGAATTTCGGCGTCGGCCGGAGCTTCCTTGAGCGTCTTGATGAAAAATTGACTGGCGCGCATGAATGTCGAATTGCAAAAAGAGACTTCGGAAAGTTCGTCTCGTGTCAAAATGAAGCGTGTTATTTTACTGCGCTCTGTCCTCGCTTGAAAAGGCGGCTGTCGTAGCGTTTGATTGAGGCGGCGGCTCGTTGTGCATTTGCTGCTTTTCGTCTCTTTGCCGGCAGCCTGCGATAATTAGCGGATAGTCGGCTATTTACCTATTCATGAACGATTTTTCAAACACTCAAGGGCGACCGGCGTCCAAGGACACCGCATCACGGCGTCTCGGGCTTCGTCATCGGTTGACGCTGCGCGAAAAACTGCGCAAAAAGGGGCTTATTTCGAGCATACGCACGCTGCTGCGCTTTGCTGCCGATCGCGCCAGCGAAAACGACCTCACGGAAGTCACTTCCACGATGGCTCTGGCCACTCTGACGGCCATCGTGCCGGTGCTCGCCCTGTCGCTTGCGGCTTTCTCTGCTTTCCCCGGATTTGCCAACGCCCGTCAGGCGCTCGAAGACCTGATCGTGATGAGTCTGCTGCCCGAGCAGTACAGCGAACAACTGCTGGGCTACATCAGTCAGTTCACGTCACACGCTGCGGGACTTACAACCTTCGGTTTGCTCGGCTTGGCCGTAACGGCTTTTCTTCTGATCGACAAGCTTTTCGTGACGCTCAACCGCATTTTTAAGGTGACGGCGCCGCGTCCGTGGTTTCAAAGGGTGCTCATCTATTGGGCCCTGATGACCGTCGGACCTCTGGCGGTGGCCGTGAGCCTCACCATGACCGGCCACTACGCGGCGATGGCTTTGGAAGGGGTTGATCCCGGTCTTTCAAAGACGCTCTACAACGTCGGACAGGTGATCCTGCAGGCATTGGGCTTTGCCGTGATCTACAAGTTCGTGCCGTCGTGTCGGGTGCATTTCAGCCACGCGCTCGTGGGCGGCGCTGTCGTAAGCGTCTGCGGCTTGGTCGTCAAGCAGCTTTTCGGCATGTGGGTGACGGCCGGAACGCTCACCAACATCTACGGCGCGTTCGTGGCGATTCCCGTGTTCGTGCTCTGGGTATACGTGGCCTGGTACCTCTTTTTTGCAGGCGCCGCGATTGCCGCGACGATTCCGAAACTCACCGCGGGGCGCTTCCTTGACTACTATCGTCCGGGCAATGATTTTTTGACGGCCTTGGCCATGCTGCGCGAACTTGTGCATCTGCGTCTGCGCCACAAGCGTCCGATTCTCGACGTCGAGGAATTGTGCGATGCGGCCGATACCTATCCGGAAGCGGCCGAGCGCATTCTCTCGCGCCTGGCCGATGCCGGTTACGTCGCTCCCGTCACGACGGAGGCGGGCGGGCGCACACAGGAGTGGGTGCTCGTGGCCGACAGTCAGAAGACAACCCTTTTGCGCGCCTTCGAATTTTTTGCGGTAAGCGGCGGCAATTCACTCGTTTCGAGTAAGATGCAGCGCTTGGCCTAGACAATGATATGTCCGCCCTGCACATAGCGGTAGTCAAAGGCGTGCATGGGCTGGCCGTACTCCAGCATGACATAGTTGGTTATGTCGACGATGTTGTTTATCGGTCTCACGCCGCAGTCTCTCAGTCTCTGTCTGAGCCACATGGGAGAGGGCTCGATCTTTACATCTTTGATGAGAGCGCCTGTATAGCGGCGGCACAGATCGGGGTCTGCGATTTTTACCGTGATATAGTCGTTTATGTCGCCATCAGTGTGCTTTATCTCGGGAGTATGTCCCTTGAACTCAAGGCCGTAGGAGGCGGCAGCCTCTTTGGCAAGGCCTATTGCCGAAAGGCAGTCGGGACGGTTGGGTGTGATTTCAAAGTCGAATATGGTCTCGTTGAGGCCTGTGTATATTCTGACATCTTCACCGAGGTTTGTCGGCTCGTCAAATACCAGAATACCGTCCTCGATGGCGTTGGGGTAGTCGTTGAGTGTGAGACCAAGCTCGGCAATGGAGCAGAGCATTCCGTTGGACTCCTCGCCGCGCATCTTTGTCTTTTTGATGTTTATGCCGCCGACGAGATGGGAGCCGTGGGTGGCAACGGGGATATAGTCGCCTACCTTGAGGTTTGTGGCGGCGGTGCATATCTGAATGTTTTCCTCTTTGCCGATGTTTATCTGGCAGATGACAAGTCTTTCGGCGTTGGGGTGCTGATCTATTTTTTCAACTCTGCCCATTACGACGCCTGTGATCTCCTCGCCGAGGCTCTCATAGCCCTCGACCTTGGAGCCTGTCATGGTCATCTTGTGGGCGAAAGCCTTGGGGCTCTCGTCTATATCAACATATTCTTTTATCCATTTGTAAGGTAATTTCATAGCAGTATCCTCCTTTAGAACTGGTTAAGGAAACGGACATCGTTTTCCGAAAGCAGACGCAGATCATCTATCTTGTATTTTCTCATGACAAGGCGCTCGAGACCCATGCCGAAGGCAAAGCCTGTGTATTCATTGGGGTCTATGCCGCAGACAGAGAGAACCTTGGGATGAACCATGCCGCAGCCCAGAACCTCGATGTAGCCTTCGCCTTTGCACAGACGGCAGCCCTCGCCCTTACACTTGAAGCACTGCACATCCATTTCGGCGGAGGGCTCGGTGAAGGGGAAGTGGTGGGGACGGAAACGCACCTTTGTGTCGTCGCCGTAAAGGCGCTTTGCGAAGAGCTCGAGAGTGCCCTTGAGGTCTGCCATAGTGATGCCCTTTGCCACCACGAGACCCTCTATCTGATGGAAAACAGGGGAGTGGGTGGCGTCGACGGCGTCAGAGCGGAAAACTCTGCCGGGAGCAAGAATTCTGATGGGAGGCTTGTGACCCTCCATGCTTCTTATCTGCATGGGGGAGGTCTGAGTTCTCAGAACGATGCTGTCGTTTATATAGAAAGTGTCCTGCTCGTCTCTTGCAGGGTGTCCCTTGGGAATGTTGAGGGCCTCAAAGTTGTAGTAGTCCAGTTCGACCTCGGGGCCGTCGGCTATTGTAAAGCCCATGCCTGTGAAGATGTCGCATATCTCGTCGAGGACGATGGACACAGGGTGTTTTTTGCCGATTACAGGGGCGTTGCCGCCTATCGTAACATCTATTTTTTCGTTTTTGAGCTTCTGCTCAAATGCCTTGCTGTGCATTTCGTCCATGGCTTTTTCCAAAGCGGTCTCTATGCTTGTCCTGACCTCGTTGGCAAGTGCGCCGATGACGGGGCGCATATCGGCCGAAAGAGAGCCCATACCTCTGAGAATTGCGGTGAGCTGACCTTTTTTACCCAGGACATTGACCCTTATGGAGTCGAGAATTTCGGCGCTGTCGGCGTTTTTTATGTCGTTCAGCGCTTTTTCCAAAATGCTGTTGAGTTGATCTTTCATTTTTTTCTCCTTTATATGATTGCCTTTTTCGTGAAAATAAAAAAACTTCCGTCCCAAAAGGGACGGAAGATATCCGCGGTACCACCCTTGTTTCCGCATAAGCGGACACTCAGACCCTTTAACGCAAGGGATACGCCTTTGCTTACTGACTTCGGCAAAGGAGCTCCAAAGTGAACTTCACAGTTTCCAAAACAGGCGCTCACACCGAAATGCGCCATTCTCTGTGCTTTGAAAATCAGCTACTCTCTTTTTCACAGCTTTTAACCATATACATATTTTATACCACAGCGGGAAAGAAAAATCAAGAGCTTTTTTGACAATAATTTCGCGAATGCAAAAGCTTTTTTAAAGGACATGCAAATGCGGCCCCTTTTTATCATATATTCTGATGAATGTCTCAAAGAAAGAAGGGGGTAATTTGTTTGACATTATGAGCATGCTGAGCTCTTTGTTTTTTATGCTCAGAGTTTCTCCGAAAGGTTCGGCTTTTCCAAAGCCTTTGAGCAGAGAAAAGGAAAAAGAAGCTTTGGAGGAAATGGAAAAGGGCAGCATTGAGGCGAGAAATCTCCTCATAGAGCACAACATGCGACTTGTGGCCCACATAGTGAAAAAATATTACGCAGGCAGGGAAGACCAGGACGACCTTATATCGATAGGAACAATAGGACTTATAAAGGGCGTGTCGTCCTTCGATGTGTCAAAGGGCAAAAAGCTGACTACATATGTTTCGAGATGTATAGAAAACGAGATATTGATGTATTTCAGGGCCATCAAAAAGCAGGCAGGCGATGTGTCTCTCTCCGAGCCCATTGACGGCGACGACGAGGGGTCGCTGTTTCTTTTAGACACAATATCGGTGCCCGACACTCTGGCGGAAGACCTCGATATGTCGGAGAGACAGAAAAAACTCTATGAGTACATAGCACAGAACCTTGACGGCAGGGAAAGAGAAATTGTCATAATGCGATACGGTCTTTTCGGCACGAGGGAATATACGCAAAAGGAGATAGCCGAAATAAAAGGTATAAGCAGGTCTTATGTTTCGCGAATAGAGAAGAAGGCTTTGGAAAAACTAAAGGACAGATTTTTGAAATAAAGGGGCTTTTCGCCCCTTTTACTATGTGTCTTGATTTTAACGAATAAAATGGTATAATATAGATATGACACTGAAAATAAGGGATAAGGAGGAAAAAATGCCGTTTAACATAGTAATGGGCGATATTACAAAGATGAGCGCCGAGGCCATAGTAAACGCCGCCAACGAAAATCTCGTATGGGGCGGCGGAGTATGCGGAGCCATATACGAGGCGGCCGGAGGCAAGGAGCTTCAGAAAGAATGTGAAAAAATAGGCAGATGCGAAACGGGAAAGGCGGTCATCACCAAGGGCTGCCGTCTGCCTGCGAAATATATAATTCATGCCGTGGGGCCAATGTGGCGCGGCGGAAACAACGGTGAGAAGGAGCTTTTGCAGTCGTGTTACAGAGAGGCTCTCGCCCTCGCCAAAAAATACGAAATAAAGAGCATAGCTTTTCCTTTAATCTCGTCGGGAATATATGGTTATCCCAAGGAGGAGGCCCTCGATGTGGCGGGGGACTGCGCCAAAGAGGTTTTAAAGGACAATGAGATGGACATCTATCTCGTTATATTCGACCACAAGTCATTCAGGATAAATGATGAGCTTTTCGAGGCCTTGAAGAGCTATATCGATGAATATCTCAGCACAGAGACGGCGCCGAGAGACGGCGAAGACCAGCGCCATTTCGGCGAAGCGGTAAAGAAGATGGCCGATGAGAGAGGGCTGACCGCCGAAAAGGTGTGCTATCGTGCCAACATCGACATGAGCCTTTACAGGGAGATCGTCGGCGGGAAGGACTGCATAATCGAAAAACAGACGGTGCTCGCCCTTGCCGTAGCCTTTGAACTGAGCCTTGAAGACACCGAGAGATTTTTGGCCTATGCGGGCTATGACCTGTCTCAGGCCTGCAAGACCGACATTCTGACGGCTTATTTCATAAGTAAAAAGATATATGACATATATGAAGTAAACAAGGTTCTGTTCGCATTTAAACAGGGAATACTGGGACTTTGATTTTTAGAGAAAATCTCTTCCGAAAGGGGAGATTTTCTCTTATTTTTTTCGCCGAATCTGTAAAAGCCTTGCATTGCAGCCTCAAAAATTGTATAATATATACATTAAAATAAAATACGGAGGTTATTATGGCAAAGCTCAGAAAGGTATTTATCGCCGCCGATATAGAGGGCATGGAAGGCGTTGTAAGCGGAATGTCCATAACAAGAGGCAAGATGGATTTCCCCGTAGGCAGAAAACGCCTTGCACTCGATGTCAACGCCGCCATAGAGGCTGCCTTTGACGCGGGAGCCGAGGAGGTCGTCGTATGCGACGGTCACGCCGACATGGAAAATATCATTATAGAAGATCTTGACGAGAGAGCCAAACTCATCTCGGGCGCCATGCGTTCGTCCCTTCAGATGCAGACCATTGAGAGAGGCTATGACGCCTTTATAATGTTCGGCCATTCGGGCGCGGGCGAGACTTTTGGCGGAGTTATAGATCACTGCTACAACGGCAGAAAGATATACAATGTCCGTCTGAACGGAGTCACCATGAACACCGAGGCCGTGCAGAACGCCGTCATAGCGGGACATTACGGAACTCCTCTTGTTGCGATAATAGGCGACGAGGCGGTATGCCAGGAGGTCAAAAAATTTGTTCCCAACTGCGAGGGCATAGCGGTAAAAGAGGGCCTCGGCCGTTTTTGCGCCATGTCGGTGCACCCCAACAAGGCGAGAAAAATGATCTACGAAGGCGTGACAAGGGCACTCAAACGCCTTGAGGAGATAAAACCCCTCAAAATAGCCGAGCCGATAACCATGGAGATAGATTTCAAGGATTCCAACATGGCCGAGGTGTGCGAGCTCATTCCGGGTGTAAAGAGAATAAATCCCAGGTCGATAACCGTCACCGGCGATGCCGAGACCATATTCAAGCTCCATGAGCTTATGATATTCCGTCTTGTGGACAATATGGCCTGATGAGAATAGGCACCGATATCGAAAAAAACTGCCGATTCAAAAGGCTCCTTGAGAAAAAACACTTTATGGAAAGGTTTTTTACAGGCAGCGAGAGGGAGTACATAGAAAAAAAGGGATATAAGGCGGCCTGCGGAATATTCTGCGTAAAGGAGGCCCTTTCCAAAGCCATGGGATGCGGAATATTTGAGCTGGAATGGCAGAGCGTCAGCGTCGAGCATGAAAAGGACGGCAGACCTTATCTCGCTCTTTCGGGAAAATACGAGGGGTACAGAGCCGATATATCCATATCCCACGCCGATGAATACACCGTCGCCGTCTGCCTTTTGGAGGGTATATGATTTACAGAGAGATAAATATTGAGGACGGAATGCCCGAGGTAAAGCAGGCGATAGCCCATCTTTACAGCGAGATAGAGCGCTCCAAAAGCTACGGCGCCAAGGTCATGAAGCTGATACACGGCTACGGTTCTTCGGGAAAGGGCGGCAAAATAAGGGTCGCCATAAGAAAAGAGCTGGAAAAATGCCAGAGAGAGGGGCAGATAGCCTTTTTCATCACGGGCGAGAACTTTTCGATTTTTGACGAAAATACAAGAAAGATACTCTATGTGGACAAGTCCATAAGAGAGGATAAAGATTTAAACAGACACAACAACGGCGTGACCTTCGTGGTCTTTCAGCCGTAGACTAAACACAGAAAAGAGGAAAATAAAATGGCAGATGTATATGAGCGTTCCCTCGAGCTTCACAGAAAAAACAGAGGAAAAATGGAGATAAGATCCAAGGTCAAAGTGGAAAACAAGGAAGACCTGTCGCTGGCATACTCCCCCGGAGTTGCCCAGCCCTGCCGTGAGATTCAGAAGGACAAAGAGGCCTCATTTATTTACACTAACAGGGGCAATACAGTCGGCGTAGTCTCCGACGGCAGCGCAGTCTTGGGTCTCGGAAACATAGGCGCTTACGCCGCAATGCCCGTCATGGAGGGCAAGTCGATACTCTTTAAGGAATTCGCAGGTGTAGACGCTTTCCCCATATGCCTTGACACACAGAATCCCGACGAGATCGTCGCAATATGCAAGGCTTTAGAGCCTACCCTCGGCGGCATAAATCTCGAGGACATCAGCTTCCCAAGATGCGTTGAGATAGAGAGAAGACTCAAGGAAGAGATGGATATCCCCGTATTCCACGACGACCAGCACGGCACAGCCATAGTCGCTCTCGCAGGTCTCATCAACGCCCTCAAGATAACGGGCAAGAAGAAAGAGGACATAAAGGCTGTCATCTCGGGCGCAGGCGCAGCGGGCAGCTCTGTCATGCGTATGCTCCACGCCTTCGGAATAAAGGAGATTTACGCCTTTGATATAAACGGTTGCGTCAAACCCCAGGACGCCGATAAATATGATCCCTTCAAGAGGGAGCTTTTGGAGTTTGTCAACATCAAGGGCATAGAGTATGCTTCCATGGCAGATGCTTTGGAGGGAGCCGACCTCTTTATAGGCGTTTCCGCTCCCGGACTTCTGACAGCTGACATGGTCAAAAAGATGAACAAGGACGCCATAATCTTCGCCATGGCCAACCCCACACCTGAGATAATGCCCGAAGATGCAAAGGCAGGCGGCGCAAGAATTATCGGCACAGGCCGCTCCGACTACCCCAATCAGATAAACAATGTATTGGTATTCCCCGGCATTTTCAGAGGAGCTCTCGACGCAGGAGCCAAAAAGATAACCGAGGAGATGAAGCTGGCAGCTTCCTACGCCATAGCAAATCTCGTCAGCGACGAGGAGCTCTGCGACGATTACATAATCCCCTCTCCCTTTGATAAGAGAGTGGCTCCCGCAGTGGCCGAGGCAGTCAAGAAATGCGCCGAGAAAATGGGCATAACACGATAGGAGGAAATCATGTACGATATACTTTTTAAAAACGCCCGAATAGTCGACGGCACAGGCTCTCCCGCATATAAGGGAGATCTGGCCGTAAAGGACGGAAAAATCGCCAAAATAGGAAAAATAAATGCCGAAGCAAAGGAGACAATCGACTGCGATGGTCTCGTGCTCTCCCCCGGTTTTATTGATATCCACTCCCACAGCGATTTCAGCATACTGGGTGTGCCACTCTCCGAGAGCAGAATACTTCAGGGCGTCACCACCGAGCTGGGCGGAGATTGCGGTCTCTCTCCCGCCCCCGTAAACCCCGAAAAGCTCGACCTTTTAAAGAGATATGTGGGTTTTTTGGACTGCGGAATGGATTTTAACTGGAAAACTATGGGCGAGTATCTGGACAGAGTCGAGCAGAACGGCACCAGTACAAACTTTGCCGAAATGGTGGGACAGGGCACTGTAAGAATAGCCGTAATGGGCTTTGAGGACAGAGACGCCACTCCCGAAGAGATAGAGAAGATGCAGGAATATGTGGCGAAAGCCATGGAGGACGGAGCATTCGGTCTGTCCACAGGTCTCATATATCCTCCGGGATGTTTCTCAAAAATGGAGGAGATAGCCGAGGTGACAAAGGCAATAGAGCCTTACGGCGGATTTTACGAGAGCCATATGAGGGACGAGGCAGACGGCATAATATCCTCTGTGCAGGAGGTGCTGGAGATAGGCAGGAGGGCGAATGTTCCCGTGCAGATAGTCCACCACAAGATATGCGGCAGGAAAAACTGGCAGATAAAGGGCCACGCCACATTGGCCGCCATAAGAAAGGCGAGAAGAGAGGGCGTCGACATCACGGTGGACCAGTACCCTTACACGGCGTCGGCTACAACCCTTACATCGTTCCTCCCCAAATGGACGATGGCGGGCGGTATGGACGAGATGATCGCAAGGCTCAAAGACCCCGACACAAGGGAGAAGATAAAGGCCGAGGTCACAAAGACCAGGGCGGAAAATCTCAGCCTCTGGAGCGATATCCTGATATCGGGAGTGTATTCCGAGAAAAACGCCTGGACCATGGGGCTAAATATTGAGCAGATAGCCGAAAAACTGGGCAAAGAGCCGATAGACGCCGCCATAGACCTTATCATTGAGGAAAACGGCGATGTAAATCAGGTCACCTTCGGCATGTGCGAAGAAGATGTGGAAATGATAATGAAAGAGGAATATGTCATGACAGGCTCGGACGGATCGGGCTCGATGCTCGACGCTGTCGGCATGCCCCACCCGAGATATTACGGCACATTCCCCCGAGTTATCGCCCACTACGGCCGCGACAGAGGTCTGTTCTCTTTGGAAAAAGCCGTCCACAAGATGACGGGCATGCCTTCGGCCAGAATCGGCCTTGCCGACAGAGGGGTGCTCAAAGAGGGACTTTGGGCAGACCTTGTGCTCTTTGACTATGAGGAGCTTGAGGACACACCCACATACACCGACCCCAAGAGGGCCTGCAAGGGCATAAAGAGGGTCTATGTAAACGGTGTGCTGACGGCAAAAGACGGCGTCCACACAGGGGCAAAGGCCGGAAAGGTCATAAGAAAGGGCAGATAGATGTTCGGCATAGATAAGATAAAGCTGATTGAAACTCCATCTCCCATGGAAAGGCTTGACAATCTCTCGGAAGTTTTGGGCATAAACCTCTACATCAAGAGAGACGATATGCTGAGCACCATCGGCATGGGGGGCAACAAGCTGAGAAAGCTTGAATATCTGGTGTGCGAAGCCGAGAAGCAGGGAGCTACTATGCTGCTGACCTACGGCGGAGCACAGACCAACCACGGCAGGCTGACGGCAGCGGCAGCGGCCAAAAGAGGTCTCAAATGCGCTATAATCGCCGTGGACGACCACCCCGAGAACATGAACGCGAATCTGCTTTTGGACAGGCTCATGGGCTGTGATGTCTATATAATAGACAAGGCTCACGACGCCGAAAAGATAAAGGCAGAGATATTTGAGAAATACAAAAACGAAAAGATATACGAAATTCCCGTGGGCGGCTCCAATGAATTGGGCGCCATCGGGTATATGGACTGCGCCGCAGAGATGAACGGCCAGCTTGAAAAAATGGGGATAAGAGAGGGCAAGGTCATATGCGCCGCAGGGTCTTTGGGCACATATCTGGGTTTGTGGACAGGCTTTAGAATGATGAATGCCCCCTATGAGTGCATAGGAATTGCCATATCCCCCTTTGACGACAAAAAGGAAAAGAGAATAACCGAGTATTTTCAGCAGATAAAAAGCGCGTATAATCTGCCATTTGACGCTGTGAGAGGAGATTTTCACATTGAAAAGGACTATGTCAGGGGAGGCTACAACCTGCCCGACGAGACCGTCAGAAAGGCGATATACCTCATGGCGTCGAAAGAAGCCGTGATTTTGGACCCCTGCTATACGGGCAAAGCCTTTGCGGGCATTTTGCAGATGATAGAAGAGGGCAAAATCAAAAAGGGTGAAAATGTGATTTTTGTCCACACGGGCGGTTCGCCCGCGGTCTACACGCCTTTCCACAGGTGTGAAATGGAAAAAGAGCTGGGTGACGGCTACTTTTTGCTGTAATAAAAGGGTAAAAAAGGCATATCATATCTCCAAGGAGGTATGGTATGAAAAAACATCTGCCATTGATCGTTATTCTCGTTTTGGGCACCGCCCTGCATTTTGTATATGACCTTACGGGGAAAAACAGCTTTATAGGTCTGTTTTGTCCCGTTTCGGAGAGCGTATGGGAGCATTTTAAGCTGGTGCTCTTCCCGATGATCGGATTTTTTGTGTATAACGGTATAGAAAAAGGATATTTCAGCCCTGTGGCTCTGTTTGTGTCGGTAGTTCACAGCGCCCTTATTATGTTCGGAATATTCTATTTTTACACCGCCGGTCTCGGCATGGAGAGCTCGGTCGTAATCGACATACCGAGCTATTTTGTCAATGTAATCGTTACATATTTCATGTTTCTCTCTCTTTCCGAAAGGTCTTATCCCATGTATCTGTCGGTGCTTGCGGCAGCGCTTACGGCGCTTTTTGTGATATATGTGTGGAAAGTGACATACAATCCGCCGCCGCTGCCGATTTTTACGGATTTTTCAAAAAAAGGATAGAAAAATGGCTGAAATAAGCGTACAGAAGTTAAACAAGTATTTTGGTGACTACCATGTTTTAAAGGATATAACCTTCGAGATATTCGAAGGTCAGAGGGTGGGGATAATCGGCGCCAACGGCGCCGGCAAGACCACCCTTTTCAAGGTACTGACAGGGGAGCTGGACTATGACGACGGCGTGCTCTACAAGGCCGACAAAAAGATAGGCGTTTTGGATCAGCTGCCTGTCTACCCCGAAAATATGACGGTCAGAGAGGTGCTGTGGCAGGCATTCAGCGAGGTGGAAAAGATAGCCGCAAGGCTCAAAGAGCTTGAAAACCTCATGAGAGTTGTCAGCACAAGGGATATAATGGACGAATATCAGGCTCTCACAGAAAAGTTTGAGCTGATGGACGGCTACAACTGCGAGGTTCTCTATTCCAAGATGACCAACGGTCTCGACATCTCAAAGGAGATGCAGGCGAGGACATTTATGAGCCTTTCGGGCGGTGAAAAGACCAGGGTAAATCTGGCAAAGACCATGCTCCAGGGCACTGAGATTCTTCTCTTGGACGAGCCTACCAACCATTTGGATTTAGAGTCTCTTAACTGGCTGGAAAATTATCTGTCCACCTTTAAAGGTGCTGTCGTAATGATCTCCCATGACAGATATTTTCTCGATAAAACCACAAATATAACCATAGAGATAGAGGACGGCAAAAACAGAGTCTATAACGGCAGCTATTCTCAGTATATGGAGCAGAAGGAAAAGGAGCTTGAGGAGCTCTATGAGGCCCAGAAACGCCAGGAAAAGGAGATAGCCAGGTTGGAGTTTACATTAAACCGAATGAAAGGCTGGGGCCTCGGCAACAGCAAGCTGATGAAGAGGGCCTTTTCCCTGGAGAAACGCATAAACAGAATAGAGCGCATACAGACCGTCAGGCAGGCCCACAAGATGAAGGGCAAGTTCAGCGTGGCGTCGAGGACGGGCGACGAGGTCTATTACATAGAAAAGCTGAGTGTCGGCTACGACAGACCACTCATTGAAAATCTCA
>ERZ779866.1103-NODE-1103-length-28387-cov-4.815580_pt1 | contig 28387 bp, 24 predicted proteins | sample MGYA00511248_ERZ779866 | MGnify/ENA primary metagenome ERZ779866 (study PRJEB29588, sample SAMEA2155758) | human gut metagenome | biome: human gut; feature: human-associated habitat; material: faeces | place: Denmark | collected 2008/2010 ... | reverse complement strand
TCCTGGAACAGCACCTTTAACTAACAGTAAGTTATTTTCTGTATCTACGCGTACAATCTCAAGGTTCTGTACAGTAACCTGAACATTTCCCATATGACCTGGCATGTGTTTTCCTTTGAATACCTTGCTCGGATCAGAACAAGCACCATTGGAACCTGCATGACGGTGATATTTGGAACCGTGAGCCATAGGTCCTCTTGACTGACCATGTCTCTTGATCGCACCCTGGAAACCTTTACCTTTGGAAACAGCTGTTGCATCAATGTGATCGCCGTCTGCAAAGATATCAGCTTTAATTTCCTGTCCTACTGTATATTCAGCAGCGTTATCAAATCTGAACTCTTTAACGAATCTCTTTACTGCAACGCCAGCTTTGTCAAAGTGTCCTTTTTCCGGTTTGTTAACAAGGCTTTCTCTGATGTCTCCGAATCCAACCTGAACTGCTTCGTATCCATCGTTCTCTTCTGTCTTAACCTGAGTTACGACACAAGGACCAGCCTGTAAAACTGTTACCGGAATCAACTGGCCGTCTTCATTGAAGATCTGAGTCATTCCGACTTTAGTAGCTAAAATAGCTTTCTTCATTCTTTCTTCCTCCTTATAGCGGATTACCGATTACCGGCAATCATATAGTAAATAGCTTAATGCTTATAGCATTATCAAATTAGGGTTGATGACTAATTATTTAGTCTTCATCTTGATATCGATGTTAACACCTGCTGGCATTTCCAGTCTTGACAGAGCATCTACTGTCTTCTGTGTTGGTGTAAGGATATCGATCAGTCTCTTATGAGTTCTCTGTTCGAACTGTTCTCTGGAATCTTTGTATTTATGAACGGCTCTTAAGATTGTAACAACCTCTTTCTTAGTTGGAAGTGGAACCGGTCCGCTTACCATTGCTCCGTTCTTTTTAACAGTCTCGATGATTTTTGCTGCTGATGCATCTACTAACTGATGATCATAAGCCTTTAATGTGATTCTCATTACCTGATTTGCCATAAAAAAAGTCTCCTCCTATTCGTACTTTTCAAGCAGTACGACAAGCGGCGACTGTACACATCTCCGTGTGTGTCTTTCGATTTTTTACCACACACGCCATCCCTGGATGGTCTTCTGAACTTGTACAGTGACTTGTCGTCAGTTTTCAAACTTGACATTCGCTCCACGGAAAACCTGCCATCTCTGTGGCAGCAACCTCGCGCTTCATTGCTATCAATGTCACAACAATTGAGAGTATACACGACCTCTCAGAAAAATGCAAGTGTTTTTTTCACTTTTTTTAATATTTTTTTGTACTTGATTCCGTACAATTTTTTATTGAATTTGGGCTTGTATGTCGAAACAAAAAAGAATCAACTTGTCGGCACACTAATGGCTTTATTATACAGAAACATTACGGAATAGTGAACGACAAGGCCGATATCTGCAGGTCTGCTGACGCAGGACTTCACGATATGATGGAGATCGGATTGTCTGCAGTAAAAAGAACGTGTTCCTTCTATATTATATATAGGAAGAAACACGTTCTTTTCATCGTCATATTTTTTCAATCTCTTATTTTATTCTTCAGCAGTCTGTTTCTGCGGATAGACCGGCTTCTCATCCGCAATGATATCGGAATAATCAAATAATGTAACCTTTGTAACATCGTCTCTCACAATATCCGGCGCATCGCCCTGACTTCTGGCTGTCTCGGCAATCTGTGCTGCCGACCATGTCGGAATTACCATACGCCTGATTTCTTCCTGTGCGTTTCCTTCTGTTTCCTCTGCTTCTACCGGTTTTCTGTCCGAAGCATTCATCATCTGTTTCAGCTGCTCTTTTACCTGAGGCACGATCACTTCTGTCTTTCCGGAAACAGGCTCCATATGTATATCACCTGCATCCGGTTTCGTCTGTACAGATTCTTCCTGCTTTACCGGTACATCCGCCGTAGCTGCTGCAATCTCTTTTCTGAGAAGTTCATGGGCTTCGCTTGTCGCAGTCTGAATTGTTTCCGGCTGTGCAGGCTTCACAGGTTCCAACTCATCTTCATAGATTTCATCCACAAAACCGCCTGTTTTAATTTTCTTTCGTTCCGGAGCCTTTCCTTTCCTGCGTGCCCTTTCCTCTTTCTTAATCTGGCGTTCCTCTTCTTTATAACGCTTCTCTCTTGCCTTCTCTTCTCTCTTAAGTTCCTTCTTGCTCTTAACATATCCGGGTTCTGTATCTGTTTCATCATAATCATCCTGCGGTTCTTTTTTCAGAAGTTCCGCAACTATATACAGAATTACCAGGAAAAGGACGGCAAGTCCGAGAATAATAAGTCCCTCTATGCTTTCTGTTGCAAGAAGGAGATATCCCGCATATCCTACTGTGATCACAACCTTCGGTATGTAATCCTTCACCTCAACGGCAACAGGTTCTGCATCTTTGTCACTGGAATCTATCACCTTAAAAATATGATTCTTTTTATCCATTTCCGTAATCATATAACGGTATGCTTTAGAATCAGTCTGATACAGAATAGAATCACCAACCGCTGCCTCTTTGATCTTTACCGGAATTGCATAAGTAACCGATCCCATGGGCAGATTCGTTTCTTTGCCGGAATCATCCATAATCTCTGTCGTAATTCCCAAAAACGGCGGAACTGCCAGCCCGACAACACAGACAATGGTGCATATCACTATAAAATGTACAATAAATTTCAGAAATTTTGACATTTGTTACGCTCCTCATTTCTACTCTTTTCGCTCATTATACCCTGTTTTATCTTTATGGTCAATCTAATGTTATTGTTATGGCAATGCAATTGATTGCTGTGTTACTGTTCACACGCCACTATCCCGCGAGGTGTTTTGGCATGAATATGCCAAAATCCCGAGACATACAAGCCAAAATTCCATTGCCGTAGGCAATCTGGAATGAATTTTGGCTACGTTACTGTGAACAAAGTGAACAGTAACATTGCTGTCGTATACACGACAAAACACATCCGAAAAGCGGTCTTCCCTTCCGGATGTGTTCTATCCTGAATACTATTTGATCACTGATTACTTAAGTACTGCTCAATACCTGCCATAGCAGCTTCCTCATCCTCACCATTTGCAGATAAAGTAATTTCTTCCCCTGCATCAAGCCCAAGCGTCATCATACCCATAATGCTCTTTGCATTCACGCGCTTCTTTCCAATCTCTACATAAATCTCACTGTTGAACTGACTAGCCACCTGTACCAACTGTGCCACCGGACGCGCTTCCAGACCTGTGGATAAATTGATGGTGATTGGTTTTTTGATCATAATAATTCTCCTCCTTGTTTCTCCCGCAGTTCGTCAGCCATTGCACTCAGCTTTCTCAGTCTGTGATTGACTCCCGATTTGCCCACCTGCGGGCTTAACATCATTCCTAATTCTTTTAGTGTAGCTTCCGGATACTGCATCCGAAGTTCAGCAACCTGTGCAAGTCCTTCATTAAGCTGCTCAAATCCTATTTTCTGCCGGACCAGCTTAATATCCTCCATCTGCTTGACGGCTGCATTTACGGTTTTATTAATATTCGCAGTTTCACAGTTTACTTTTCTGTTTACTGAATTTCTCATTTCCTTCAGTATGCGGATGTTCTCCAGGTCCATCAATGCCACATTAGCTTCCATAACAGCAAGCATGTCAACAATCTGCGCACCTTCTTTCACATAGACCACATGTGATTTCTTACGCTGTACGATTTTGGCATCTACCGAAAAACTGCGGATGATCGTCTGTAGCTGCTCTGCTCTTTTTGCATCAGAACATACAATCTCAAAATGATACCCCTTCTCAGGATCACTGATTGAACCGGATGCTAAAAAAGCTCCCCTGATAAACGCCCGTTTGCAGCAATTCTGCTGTACCACCAGCATATCCGACAATACAAGCGTACCCTGGTCGATACTGTTCGTGACAAGCCGCAGTGCCTGAAAAATTACCTGGATTTCTTCGGGATCAGTTATTTCTATTGTATATACCTTCACCCGTTTCAAGTGACTGTTCTCACGTACAAATATCTTTGTTTCTATATTAAATGTTTTTTGCAATAATGTAAAGCACTTTCTTGCAACTGCTTCATTTTCCGTCTGGATTTTCAGTTTACTGTCCCCTGAAAAACATTCCATTTTCCCACAGGAACATAAAATCGCAGCCAGTTCTGCCATTTTGCAATGTCTGGCCAATCCAATCTGTCTGGAAAGTTCTTCCTTCACCATCCCTGAAAAAGACATCTCTCCTTTATCATCCTTCCTGTTTTCTGACCAGTCGGTCTTTCTGTGCATCTCTGTGTTCCAGCCTGAATCCGTATTTTGTATTTCCAGACAATCTGGAATAAAGTTCTCTTGCCAGCGTGACGGAACGATGCTTGCCGCCTGTACATCCAATTGCGATCACCAGATTTGTCTTTCCCTCTTTCACATAATTCGGAATAAGGAAATTGATCATATCTTCCAGTTTATCCGCAAATGTCCTGGCTATATCACAATCCATTACATAATTAAAAACCCTGTCATCCAGCCCTGTCAGCGGTCTGAGTTCGTCCACATAGTATGGATTCGGCAGGAAACGCACGTCAAACACGAGATCCGCATCTGCCGGTATTCCATATTTAAATCCAAATGACAGTACAGAAATCATCATATTGCAGAAATCCTGATTATCTACAAATATCCTGTCGATCTCCTGTTTCAGTTCTCTTGTCAGAAGATTGCTGGTATCAATGATATAATCCGCACGCTCTTTCAGAAAACGCATCTTCTCTCTTTCCATCCGGATTCCATCATCTACTCTTCCCCCCATTGCAAGAGGATGACTTCTGCGGGTTTCTTTATAACGTTTGACCAGAACACTGTCCTGCGCATCCAGAAACAGGATTTCAAAATCATACCCTGCCTTTTTCATTCTGTCCAGTACAATCTCCAGCTCATCCAGAGAACGCCCGCTTCTTGCATCGATCCCCAGTGCAACATTCTGCACATCTTCTCCATGTATCTCAGGCATCAGTGATGCAAATTTCTCCAGTAAAGGGATCGGCAGATTGTCTACACAAAAATACTTCGCATCCTCCAACATTTTCAATGCAGATGTTTTTCCTGCTCCCGATACTCCTGTAACTATTACAAAACGCATTTTCTATCTCCCGTCACTTCTTAATCTCATCTGTTGCTCATTGGTCTTTGGTCTTTGCACTCTGTTCACAGTACTTTTTCGATTCAGTCAGATCAAAATTTCCCAAGAAATTTCACTTCCGGTTCAAGAGTTACGCCAAACTGTTCTTTTACTTTATCCTGTACATCTCTGAGCAGTCTGCACACATCTGCTGCAGTTGCATTATCTTTATTGATCACAAACCCACAGTGCTTCTCGGAAACCTGTGCACCGCCTGTCTGGTATCCTCTCAGCCCTGCATCCATGATCAGCTTTCCGGCAAAATACCCTTCAGGACGTTTGAATGTGCTTCCCGCACTTGGAAATTCAAGAGGCTGTTTGCTTACTCTCTGTTCTGTCAGTTCTTTCATTCTTGCTTTTATGGCTTCCTGATTCCCCTGTTCAAGAACGATCACTGCGCTCAACACCAGATATCCTTTTGTTTTCACAAGACTTGTGCGATATCCCATTTCCAGCTTCTCTGCCGGAAGTACGAGAATTTCTCCTGCAGCTGTCATAACAGTGACTTCTTTCAGCACATCTTTCATTTCACCGCCATAGGCACCTGCATTCATGACAACTGCACCGCCTAATGTGCCGGGAATTCCTCCGGCGAACTCAAATCCTGTCAGCGACGCATTTTTGGCTGCCGCCGCGATCTGTGACAGCAGAGCTCCTGCTGTTGCATGGATTTCATTTCCTTTTACTGTAATATCGCCATAATTTCTGTAAAGCTGAATAATGACACCCCTGTATCCTTCATCGCTTACCAGAAGATTACTTCCATTTCCAAGAATGAAATATGGCAGTTCTTCATTTTTGCATATCTTCAGAATCCCGCTCAGTTCTTCCTCAGAAGACGGAAGCAAAAAGTAATCTGCCGGACCGCCAATCCGAAATGTGGTATGACGTTTCATGGGTTCATCCACTTTCACTTTCTCTTCTCCCAGCAGATCATTAAATTTCTCTATTATATTCTGATTCACAGATTTCATTCCTCAATCTTTCTATATTTATTATGATTTATTATGTTTCTTTTGACGTTTTCATTCTGTCGAATTTTCCGATCAGTTCCTGCAGCGTCAGATAATACAGTCATTATACTGTTACTTGTTCACTCCGTTCTCAGTAACTTAACCAAAATTCATTCCAGATTGCCTGCGGCAATGGAATTTTGGCTTGTATGTCTCAGGATTTTGGCACATTCATGCAAAAATACCTCGCGGGATAGCGGTGTGTGAACAGTAACATTATACTATCTCTCTCTCCAAAAGTACAGTTATTCATACACTCTTTTGCTGTCGGATATATTACCAGGGTTACTGTTCACTCTGTTCTCATCAACAAATAAATGACAGTGTATATATTTTTATATTTCTGCCATAATACATATCACAGATATATCTGTCCGGTGCTTCACAATAACAGACTGCTGGACAGTTACCTGGAAACTTCTTTTGTTGTCGGCAGGATCGGAGGCACTTATGTTAGAGCAGATTTTTCTCGGATTTACAGGACTATGTTCCGGTTTTATTATTGCCGGAGGACTAACCGGTCTTATGATCGGCCTTTCTATTATTCCCAGATATGCAGGAATTACCCACACAGCAGATCATATATTGCTGTACGAAGACATCACATTCTGGGGAACAGAACTTGGAAACCTGTTCTTTCTTTTTCACTGGAATATCCGGTTCGGCACCCCGTTTCTGATTCTGTACGGGCTCTTTTCAGGGATTTTCCTTGGTGGATGGATCATGGCCCTGGCAGAGATGGCAGATATTTTCCCTATCTTTGCCAGAAGAAGCAGATTCCAGAGAGGTCTTTCTTTTACAATCCTGTGCATAGCCGCCGGCAAAACTGTCGGGGCACTGATTTACTATTATAACGGATGGCTGCCATAATTTCCAGCTAATCTTTAACATCAGTGCCAAAAAAGCAGCAATCGATTACTCTTTACTCCGTTCTCAGTAACCTAGTGTGCCAAAATTTCGGGTTTTCAATCAGAAAGGTTTTATATTATGTCAGACAATAATCTCAGTCAGAAAAAACAGAAACAATATGAAGAATACGTAAAAGCAGTCACTCCTGTCCACAGCCTGCCACTGAATATGTGCAAAGCATTTTTCACAGGCGGAGTCATCTGTGTTGTTGGACAGGTCATCTTAAATTACGCAGATAACCTTGGGCTGGACAAAGATACCGCCGGCTCCTGGTGTTCCCTTATCCTGATCCTTTTCAGTGTAATCCTCACAGGATGTAATCTTTATTCCAAAATCGGCAGATTCGGCGGTGCCGGAAGCCTTGTCCCGATCACCGGTTTTGCCAATTCCGTAGCTTCCTCTGCGATCGAATATAAGGCAGAAGGACAGGTATTCGGCATCGGATGCAAAATATTTACGATCGCAGGACCCGTAATTCTTTATGGAATCCTGAGTTCATGGATTCTCGGTGTGATTTATTATCTTTTTACAATGATCCCGTAACTATTCAGCATCCATATCCTGAGAGGTGTTTTTGCATAAGAATCATACAATTATACAAGGAGGTTTTCTATGAACAGACAAATGACCTGCGGTACATCCAGCATTTCATTTCAGAATCCTGTCTTTATCCAGAGCTGTGCTTCTGTTGTCAGCCGGAAAGAAGGAGAAGGGCCATTGGGCGCATACTTTGATACCATATGTGAAGATCCCATGTTTGGAACAGATACCTGGGAAGCTGCAGAAAGCACTCTGCAAAAACAGGCCGCTCTGCTGGCAATCAAAAAAAACGGCCTCACCTGTTCTGATATACAGCTTCTTTTTGCAGGCGACCTGCTGGCTCAGACATCAGCCTCTTCTTTCGGAACCGCTGATCTGAAAATTCCTTTTTACGGTCTTTTCGGAGCATGCTCCACTATGGGAGAGTCTCTTTCCCTTGGTTCAATGTGTATCGACGGCGGGTACGGAAAATATATCCTCTGCGCAACTTCCAGCCACTTTGCCAGCGCAGAAAAAGAATTTCGTTTTCCCCTGGGATATGGAAATCAAAGGCCCTTATCTGCTACCTGGACAGTCACCGGTGCCGGAGCCTGTATACTTGGATATGAACCGCCACCACGCCCGGACAACAAAACACTAAACACACTCCGTAACCGCAATATCTGTGCAGTTATAACAGGAATCACCACCGGAAGACTGATTGACTTTGGGTTCAGGGATTCCCTCAATATGGGAGCTTGCATGGCTCCTGCTGCCTGCGACACCATAGCCCGAAATCTTCAGGATTTTCACCGAAAACCATCCGATTATGATGCCATCTTCACCGGTGACCTGGGCATGGTAGGACAGACAATCCTGTTCGACCTTCTCACAGAAAAAGGATTTGATATCTCATCTGTCCATCAGGACTGCGGTATGCTGATCTATGATCCTCAGACTCAGGATACACATTCCGGCGGCAGTGGATGTGGATGTGCCGCCTCTGTTCTGGCAGGCTATATTCTTCCGGGTATTATACAAAAAAAATGGAAAAGGATTCTCTTTGTTCCCACAGGTGCCCTTCTGTCAAAGGTAAGCTTCAACGAGGGGGATCCAATTCCCGGTATCGCACACGCTGTTGTAATAGAACAGTACAGGGTTCCGGATATGATGTAGATACAGAAATTTTTTCAGGAGGAAAAATACATGGACTATTTTAATGCATTCTGGACAGGCGGACTGATCTGTGCCCTGGTACAGATTCTTCTGGACAGGACAAAGCTTATGCCCGGACGGATCATGGTACTTCTGGTATGTACAGGCTCTGTTTTAAGCGCTGTCGGAATCTATCAGCCATTTGCAGAATTTGCCGGAGCAGGCGCTTCTGTTCCCCTGCTTGGTTTTGGCAATATCCTGTGGAAAGGAATGAAAGAATCCATTGACAAAAACGGACTGATCGGACTCTTTATGGGAGGCTTTACCGCCTGCGCGGTGGGAGTCTCCGCAGCTTTGATCTTCTCTTATTTTGCAAGCCTGATCTTCAAGCCCAAAATGAAAGGATAACATACCATGAGTGATACTCTCTATTTACAGTTAGATCAGAATATCCAGATAAACCATCCACACATTTATCTTCAGGACATTGCAAAACTTTCCTGCAGCAACAGTAAAATTCTGAATCGGCTCCGGGTGATGCCGGTTATAAATCTTGACCCGGATAAACCAGGACGTTATGTAATGTCTGTTATGGATCTGATCTCCGAAATCAAAAAAAAAGAACCGGACCTTGAAATCAATAATATTGGAGAAGCCGACTTTATCATCACTTTTAAAAACAAACCCGGTTCCGGACTTGTCTGGCAGTGGTGCAAGATTATTTTCGTCGGTCTTGCCGCCTTTTTCGGTGCAGGTTTCTCTATCATGACATTTAATAACGATGTAGATGTCGGTGGTCTCTTCTCGCAGATCTATACCCAGGTCACAGGACAGACTTCCGGTCATTTTACTGTTCTTGAAATCACTTATTCCATAGGAATCGGACTTGGGGTACTTTTCTTCTTCAATCATTTCGGTCATATGAAAATAACAGATGATCCAACACCTATGCAGATACAGATGCGTCTGTACGAGGAAAATGTTAATAAAACTCTTATCAAAGACATTGACCGTACTTCCGAAAAGTGATATACTTCGATAGCCGAGTGTTCGAAACCTTCCACTCGTAAAACAAATACTAAAGGAGATAATCAAATATGAAAAACAAAGGTACTCAGTTTCTGGCAGAAGCAGCAGTGATCGGAGCTATTTATGTGGTTCTGACTCTTTTATTCGCACCACTCAGCTATGGCGAAATTCAGATTCGCTTTTCGGAAGCACTGACCATCCTGCCATTCTTTACACCGGCTGCGATTCCGGGGTTATTTGTGGGATGTATCATTGCCAATCTCTTTGGCGGTGCCATTCCTGTAGACATTATTTTCGGAAGCATCGCAACACTGATCGGAGCAGTATTTACTTACAGACTCCGCAGCTGCAACCGTTTTCTTGCGCCGATCCCGCCGATTGTTTCCAATGCAGTCATCGTGCCATTCGTACTTCACTTCGGATACGGAGTAAATCTTCCGATTCCGCTTATGATGCTTACCGTAGGTATCGGAGAAGTAGTTTCCTGTGGTGTAGTAGGACTGATTCTTCAGACAGCCCTTCTGAAATACAAAAATGTGATCTTCAGATCACAGAGAACTGTATAACTTACGATATATAACAATAAAGATATTATAGCAAAAAGAGTGTGCAATATTATAGTAATCCGCACACTCTTTTTGTTACTGTTCACTCCGTTCACAGTAACCTCTTTTTTATTTACCTCTTCAGAGAATACTCCACCTTCTACAAGCGGTGAGTTAATTACTCCCATCTGCTTATACCTGCTTTTTAAGTTCCTTCAGAATCCGCTTTTCCATCCTTGACACTTGGACCTGGGAAATTCCCATCTCTGCCGCAATCTCTGTCTGCGTCATATCCTTAAAATATCTCATACCGATCAGCTGACGTTCTCTTGCATCCAGTTTTTTCAGGATTTCATCCAGAAAAATCCTGTTCAGTGCTGCATCCTGTCCATTTTCTTTTTCCTGGAGCCTGTCCATAAGCGAAATATCATTTCCATCTCCCTGATAGATAATTTTGTGCAAAGATTCCACTTCAGCTCCTGATTCCATCGACATCACCACTTCATCTACTGAAAGTTCTGTCGCTTTCGCAACTTCCTCCAGTATCGGTTCACGTCCCAGTTCTTTTTCCAGTGCTTCTCTCGCAGAATAAATTCTGGCACAGTTCTCTTTCAGGTTTCTGCTCACCTTAAGCATCCCGTCATCCCTCAGATAGCGTCTGATTTCACCTATGATCATGGGAACAGCATAAGTTGAAAACTTCACATCGTACGAAATATCAAAACGATCTATGGCTTTCAGCAGCCCAATGCTTCCTATCTGCACGATATCTTCCATTTCCACACTGCGCCCGGCAAATCTTTTCGCCATGCTGTACACAAGTCCTGCGTTTTCTTTAAATACAGTATCTCTTGCTTCTTTATCTCCCTGTTGTGACTTCATGATCAGAGCAAGAGTATGGTCCATTCCTACCTCCCGATCGTCTTTTTCATATGGACAACTGTTCCATATCCCACCTGTGATTCTACTGTTACCTCATCCATAAACGCTTCCATAAATGTAAATCCCATCCCGGAACGATCCTTCTCCGGCTTTGTTGTAAAAAGAGGCTCCATAGCTTTTGCAACGTCTCTGATCCCCACTCCCTTATCGATCACATCAACCCATAATTTCTGCCCTTCCCTTCTGCAGAAAATCTCTATCTTCTGCACCTGGCCTTCATAAGCATGAATAATACAGTTTGTCACAGCCTCTGACACAGCAGTTTTCAGATCTGCCACTTCCTCCAGAGTAGGATTCAGCTGTGTGCAGAAAGCTGCCGCCGCAACTCTTGCCAGCCCCTCATTCTCAGGTCTGCTGTCAAAAATAATTTTCATTTCATTGGTATTTTCCATAATAGTTTTCTTCCCCCTCTCTTTAGACTTCCCCACAGATTTCGACAAATTTATATACCCCTGACAGATGCAGCAACTTTTCAATATAGGAATTTACTCCTGTAGCCTGTATACAGTCACCGCGCATCCCCATCATCCGGTATCTCCCCATGATCAGCCCTATCCCTGAACTGTCCATAAACGCTGTTCCTGAAAAATCAAATGTGATTGTTCGTATATATTTTTTCCGTATAATATCATCTGAATCTCTGCGTATCTCGTCTGTCACCATATGATCTACCTCTTTCGGTAAATGAATGATCAGGGAATTTCCCTGTATTTCAAATCTGTTCTCCATCATATCCCTCCTCACTTTTTGTCAGGCGAATGTTCGCAATCCACTTTGCAGTGTAGCTCTACATCAAATAACTGTTTATTGCTTTTCGCAGCCTCCTATTTGATTCGGTAAAAAAAGAGACACATGACTTCCATGCATCTCTTTTGTATCTTTACATCTTCTTATAATACTTCATGTCTTCTGCCACATCAAAATGAAAAATGGTATCAATATCCGGAATCGTCATAATCACCGGTGTCATAACTTCCGTCATCCGCCGAATCACCATCAGAATTATCGGAAGAACCATCATCATATTCCCCACTGTCATAGGAACCATCGTCATAACTTCCATCTTCCACTGAATCTGAAGAAGCATCTCCCTCTGCGCTGTCAGCACTGCCGGTTCCGTCTGCGACTTTCGCATCTGTAGTTCCTTCGATCCCGGTCGTACCTGTAGTGTTACAGATTGTATTGTAAATTCCTTTCAGATCCGCAGGCAGCAAATCCGCATAAACATTCTGTATCTTCAATGCCGCTTCATCTGTATTCTGTTGCTGCAATGCTGAGTACGCCTCGATCAGAGCCTCATAACTGCTGCTTTTTTTCTTCTCTTCCTCTATCTGTTTGGAGGCCGCCTCAACTGTGTCTCCAGATTCCTGAGCCTGACTCTGTGCCTTGGTCAGCTCAGCTCCCTGACTGGACACTGCATCACTGTATTTCATAATCTGCTGATTCGCTTCCCTGTAGATTCCCTGACGTATGGCAGGAACAGCCAGAAGATAAAACGCCAGCAATCCTGCACAAAATCCGGCAACCAGTGTAAAAAACAGCGGAATCCTTCCTTTTTCTTTATACTGAGGAATCTGGATTGCCATATCATTCTCACTGCTGTCCACAGCTTTCCTGTTTCTTTTATTCTGACGTTCCAGACGTGTGGACACTCCTGTCTGTTCGTCAATCTCTCTCAAAAAACGAAGGGTTGTTGTATTTGTTTTATCAATCCGCGCGGCTTTCCTTAACGTCTTTCTTGCCTTGTTATATTCCCCCTCTTTCATCTGCACAAGTGCCAGAAGATGGTAACCTTTGATCAGTTTTGGATTCTGTATGAGAATCTTCTTCAGCCTGATCGCAGCCATATCCTCATGACCTTCCCTGCACAGGTTTAAGGCATCATTATACTTTCTGATCGTTTCATTGATCGCCTCAAGCTTATTGGAGTTCGCCTGCAGCTTGTTAATATATTCTGATGCCAGATTTCTGGATGGCTGAAGATTCTTACTGATCACCCATTCACTGAGTGCGGCAACCACCTCCCCTGTCTCAAAATATACCAGTCCAAGAAGATTTCTCGCCTGAATATTATGCTTATTATAAATAAGACTCTGCTTCAGACAGTCAATCGCCCCTGAAAGATCGCGGACACTGGCTTTCTCAAGCCCCCGGTTGTAATACTGTCTGGAAAGGTAATCTACCTTTTTCTGGATCAGCACATTACATCCACATTTCGGGCAGTAATCCAGATCTTTGTCCACCAGAAATGCGCCACAATTCATACAATTCATGTGTATCTCCTTATTTTACCCGTCTGCCACTCTTGGCTTCGCGGAGAACTTCCTGAAGAATATCCAGGATATCCGTCAGTTCTCTCTCATAAATCGCACCCTCCGCATCTGCCACATCCAGACAAGGTTCAAATTTCTTCAGTTCCTCTTCATAATCTATCATTTCTTATTTCTCCTGATCACATCTTTAATCTCACCGACAAGATACAGGGAACCCACGCAGAAGAGCATTCCGTCATCCCCCTTTACTTCCAGTGCTCTACCAAAGGCTTTCTCAACATCCTCCACTACTTCCACAGAAGAAGCACCTGCTTCTGTAAAAAGCTTTGCAAATCTCTCAGCAGGAACCTGGCGATATCCGCCAACAGAGGTTACTACCACTTGGCGGAACGTGATCCTGCTACAGATCGTATGTATCATATCTGTATAATCTTTGTCATCTACTGCTGAAAAAAGCAAAGTCAGCGGACATTCTTTCTGAAAATGTTCTGCTGTCTCTACAAATTTCTCTACCCCGTCCTCATTGTGAGCACCGTCCACGATCACACCCGGAAGCACTGTTTCCATTCTTCCCTGCCAGCGTGTTCCGGCAATTCCCACATGGATCTGATTCATAGATACAGAAATCACATTCTGCAGAACCTCAATCGTCTTTAATGCAAGTGCACTGTTCATCACCTGATACTTTGCAATAAACGGAATGGAGAAAACCATATCCTTATAATACTCATTCCGAAATGCAAAATCAATTCCCGCCGAAGTATTTCTGAGCACTTCTGTATCTGATCTCTTCACTTCATAAGCAGGGCTTCCCAGTTCTTCTGCTCTGGCACGGATCACTTCTGCTGCATCCGGGTCGTTTCCGTCATAGATTACCGGTACCCCCGGCACAATGATCCCGGCCTTTTCTCCTGCGATTTTGGCAACTGTATCTCCCAGATACTGCATATGATCCAGGCTGATCGATGTGATCACACAGGCAACAGGATTCTCCACAGCAGTAGTCGCATCCATTCTTCCGCCCAGTCCTGTTTCCAGAGTCACATAATCAACACCTGCATCTGCAAAGATCACCATTCCCATCAGAAAAAGCATCTCAAAATAAGTCGGATGATAGCTGCCTTCTGCAACCAGTTCATCCGCAAGTACCTTTACTTTCTCAAAGGCCTTCAGGAAAGTATCATTATCAATATTCACCTCATTGATCTGGAAGCGTTCATTGATCTCCACCAGATGAGGAGAAGTAAATAATCCGCAGGAATATCCCGCCTCTCTCAGAACAGAGGTCAGAAACGCACATGTACTTCCCTTTCCATTAGTTCCTGCCACATGGATCACCTTAAACTTATCCTGAGGATTACCAAGTCTTCTCAGACATTCCTTTGTGTGATCCAGACTGTTCTTCTTTGTAAATTTCGGAGTTTCATCAATATAAGCAACTGCTTCTTCGTAATTCATAAAAAAATTCCACCACTTATCTATAATGTATTTAGTTACTCTAACATTATATAATAGTGGTGGAAGATGTCCAGTACCAATCGTAATATTTTATCCGACAAAATTATGGATTAATTTTCATTCGTACCGGCACTTTCTGTTAATTTCCATTTATTATTTGAATAAAGTGCATAGCAGGACCGGTCATAGCTCTTGCTCAGCGGTTTTCGCGTCGAACTGTTGCTTCGTTGGATCACCGCAAGCCTGTCGAAATCATTCAGCTCCGTACCTGTGATCATCAACGTAGTCGGATTGATATAGACCGTATCATACCATTCTCCGTTCAGCTTGATTTCACTGGACGGCGTGAATTCCGTTCCCTTAATGTAATATGTATGATCTGCCTCAGAGATACATTGAATGGAATCCAGAGTCACATCATAGATTCCCATACGCATTCTGGTACGCAGATAAGGACTTTCGCCGCTTTCCCCGTAGGAATATCTCTTTCCATAAAGGAGGTCATACTGCAGGGTTTCCAGATCCACCTGATAATTTCTGGTATTTCTTCTTGCCTGATGATAGCGGAAAACAGTTCCCTCATGGATTCCCACACGATCCATAACCTCTGCCGCCATCTGGTATGCTGCAAGATTTTCATTCTTTTTCTTAAGTCCGAAGTTATCCCACATCACATACTCTGTCTGGAACAGATACTTGTTCTTCAGGTCCTCCACAGTCAGTCCCATAGTCGGAAGGTGATCACCGTACATAACAAGGACCACATCCTCAGGATAATCTGCCAGCTTATCTGTCAGCTCTTTTACAAAATTATCCATCTCATGGATCTCATTTACGTAATATTCCCATTTATTATTCTCTTCCTCAGTCGGTGCACCGGAAACTGTGATCTCAGGATCCTCCAGGATCTGCTCATCCGGATACGCACCATGTCCCTGTACGGAAATAGTATATACATAATCCGGTCCCTCAGTAGAATCCAGACATTTCAGGATTTCATCTGTCAGAACCTCATCCTTTACCCAGCCATTTGGATTCTTCTCGTTCTCTCTTGCCATGTACTCTTCAGAAGTAAAAGTATCAAATCCGAGATTCGGGAAAATAGATCTTCTTCCATAGAAGTTTGCCTCATTATTATGAACCGCATGGGTGGTATAGCCCAGATTCTTCAGTACATAAGGTGCACTCTCACAGGTAGTCTCTCTCAGAATACTCTTATAAGGATATTCCCCGGGTCCGAAATAATGCATACTCATTCCTGTAATGGATTCAAACTCCGTATTTGCAGTACCTGCACCTACAGAGGGAACCTTATAATATCCTGAAGAATATTCCTTCATCAGCTTACGGAAGGTCGGAATCGGGTCTTCTGAAATATCCAGGTAATTAACCAGCGTAGGATCAAAGAATGATTCTAACTGCAAAAACAGAATATTCGGCCGCTTTTCTTCCTGCGTTTCCGGAAGATTCTTTTCCGTCTTCTCAATTCTTTTGATTTCTTTCTCAGAATAATCTCTCGGACAACTGATTCCCGTATTGAAAATCGTAGTTGCCAGACAGTAAGGATATCCATAATCCTCATATGCAAAAGCAATATTTCCAAAGTAATTGGAAAGCACCCTCTTCTCCAGTGCCAGTTGTGTACTTCCTGCAAAAAGAGCAACTGCCAGCAGGATCAGAGGAATATTGTAGCGATATTTAATCTTTTTCTGATACTTCGGTCCTTTAATAAGTAGCATCAGCAGTAAAATAACAAGAATCCCAAACAGGATGCAGACTGCCACAACGCCTGCAACAGGCAGATATTTGTTGGCAATCTTCATTGCATCTGTGATCAGATGCAGATCCGGTCCTGTAAACGGTGTAACACGGTTGAGCAGGAGAACACCGTTAATAATGGCCAGTATCAGCCAGAACAACGTAACCAGTACTCTCCAGAATACTCTCCTGTGAAACAGATAAACAATTAGTGACGAGGTAAAAATGAATGCCGCATTATATGCAAAAACCAGAGGTCTCTGTGTCATATAATTCCAGGCTTCTATAAACGAGTGACGGCAGATTGCCTCCATAACAAAATATCCCGCTGCGCTGGCAAGTACATGGAGTAAAAGGGAGATTTTGTTACAAATCTTATACAATTTCATCTAAACACTCCCTTATTTCTTAAGCTGCTCTAACTGTCCTTTAACCTTATCCATCATTTCTTTATATTTCGCAAGTTTGTCTTTCTCCGCATCCACCTTGGCAGCAGGTGCCTTGTTTACGAAGTTTGGATTATTCAGCATACCTTCACATCTTGCAATCTCTTTTGTGAGACGTTCTGTTTCTTTTGTAAGACGTTCAATCTCTTTATCTTTGTCAATCAGGTCTTCCAACGGCATATATACAACCGCATTGGAAACAACTACTGAAACTGCATCTTCACTGATTCCGTTCTTGTCTGTCTGTACCAGAATCTCTTTTGCAAATGCAAGATTTACAAAGGATTTCTTGCTGTTCTCATACATTGCTGCTGTTTCAGCATCCTTTGCCACAATATGCAGGCTTGTCTTGCGGTTATTCGGAACATTCATCTCTGTTCTGGTATTACGGATACCTCTTACAACCTCTTTGAATCCCTCGATTGCTTTCTCAGCATCCGGGAAGTTTCTCTCTTCTCTGTATACAGGCCATTCGGAGATCATAATAGACTCTTCTTCAGGAAGAAGTGTGCAGTAGATTTCCTCTGTGATAAACGGCATATACGGATGAAGAAGCTTCAGGCCTTCTGTCAGCGCTGTTCTTAATGTCCAGAGTGCATCATTTGCTGCCTTCGGATCTTCCTCTGCCTTCCACAGACGAACTTTAGCCATCTCAATATACCAGTCGCAGAGTTCATCCCACAGGAAGTCATAAACCTTCTGTACTGCAATACCAAGTTCATATTTTTCCATGTTCTCTGTAGCTTCGCGGATCACTGTATTTAAGTGAGACAGAATCCATTTATCCTCTGCACAGAGATCATTTAAGTTCTCCGGTTCTGTCACTGTCTTGCCTTCCAGGTTCATCATGATGAAACGGGAAGCATTCCAGATCTTGTTTGCGAAGTTACGGCTTGCTTCTACCTTTTCCCAGTAGAAACGCATATCATTTCCAGGTGCATTACCTGTCATCAGAGTAAGACGAAGAGCATCTGCGCCGTATTTATCAATAACTTCCAGAGGATCGATACCGTTTCCAAGAGACTTACTCATCTTACGTCCCTGGGAGTCACGTACCAGACCATGGATCAGTACATGATGGAACGGAACCTGATCAGTCTGCTCCAGAGCAGAGAATACCATACGGATAACCCAGAAAAAGATAATGTCATATCCTGTAACAAGTACATCTGTCGGATAGAAATATTCCAGTTCCGGTGTTTTCTCCGGCCAGCCAAGTGTGGAGAATGGCCATAATGCAGAACTAAACCATGTATCCAGTGTATCCTCATCCTGATGAAGATGTGTACATCCGCATTTCGGGCATTTCTCAGGCATTTCTCTTGCAACAACTACTTCACCGCACTCATCACAGTAATAAGCCGGAATTCTGTGTCCCCACCATAACTGTCTGGAAATACACCAGTCACGGATATTCTCAAGCCAGTGCAGATATGTCTTGTCAAAACGGGACGGAACAAATTTCAGATCTCCGTCGTCCAGTGCTTTGATCGCTGCCTTTGCCATCTCGTCCATCTTTACAAACCACTGTGGCTTGATCATAGGCTCTACAGTTGTACCGCAGCGGTCATGAGTTCCAACGCTGTGGTTGTGAGGAACTACTTTTACCAGAAGTCCAAGTTCTTCCAGATCTGCTACCATTGCCTTACGTGCTTCGTAACGGTCCATACCAGCGTATTTTCCACCAAGCTCGTTGATGGTCGCATCGTCATTCATAATGTTGATCTCTTCCAGATTGTGACGGCGTCCAACCTCAAAGTCGTTAGGGTCATGGGCAGGTGTGATCTTTACACATCCTGTTCCGAATTCTTTGTCTACATATTCATCGGCGATCACCGGAATCTCTCTGTCTGTGAGAGGAAGCTTCAGCATCTTGCCGATGAGATCTTTGTAGCGCTCATCTTCCGGATTTACGGCAACAGCAGTATCACCCAGCAGGGTTTCCGGACGTGTAGTTGCAATCTCTACGAAACGTCCCTCTTCCCCTACGATCGGGTAATTAATGTGCCAGAAAAATCCGTCCTGATCCTCATGCTCAACCTCTGCATCAGAGATGGAAGTCTGGCATACAGGACACCAGTTGATGATTCTGGAACCTTTGTAGATATAGCCTTTTTCATATAATTTGATAAATACTTCCTGTACTGCTTTGGAACATCCCTCATCCATTGTGAAACGTTCTCTCTCCCAGTCTGCGGAAGCACCCAGTTTCTTTAACTGATTGATGATCTTTCCACCGTACTCCTCTTTCCATGCCCACGCATGTTTTAAGAATTCCTCACGGCCGATATCGTGTTTGTCGATACCTTCTTTTTTCAGCTTGTCGATAACCTTAACCTCTGTAGCGATAGCTGCATGGTCAGTTCCCGGCTGCCATAATGCTTCATAGCCCTGCATTCTCTTGAAACGGATCAGGATGTCCTGCATGGTTTCATCCAGCGCATGTCCCATGTGAAGCTGGCCGGTTACGTTTGGCGGTGGCATAACAATAGTAAACGGTTTCTTATCCGGGTTTACTTTTGCATGGAAATATCCATTGTCCATCCATTTTGTGTAAAGACGCTCTTCGATTCCCTTAGGATCGTAGGTTTTTGCAAGTTCTTTGCTCATAATGTCCTCCTGATATTCTATATCTGTAATAAAAGTATCTGCGGATCACTCCGCTGTAAAGCAGTCCACAGCTCTATAAGCTTATTCGATTAAAAAACGCCCTTTACACGCATTATACGTGCAAAGGGCGATATAAATCGCGGTACCACCTTAGTTTATCTCTCATTCCCTTAACGCGGGATACGTGAAAGCCTACCATGCGCGTATATGAATCTCAGTATTATATCATACCACTCACTTCAGCCTCCCGGCTCCAAAGCTACCTTCAGCGCTTCTGTTCCCGGGAAACCTTCCAGCTTATAAGTTTCCCTCTCTGTGGGACATTACCGCCTACTCCTCTTTTTCACAGCCTTTTTCTGGATTCTACTATAATGAAAAAAGGCTTTCTTGTCAAGAATGTTTCTCCGGATTTCACAAATTTATCAGGAGTTACTGTTCACTCCGTGCCCAGTAACACGCTTCGCGATGCACAGAATTTATGCTATTCGCATAAATTCGCGCGGTATGTCTCGGGATTTTGGCATTCTCATGCCAAAACACCTCGCGGGATAGTGACGTGTGAACAGTAACTATCAGGAATCACTGCCGATCAGGACTTTCTTTCCCTCAAAGGCAAATCCGTAATGTCGGATTCTGTCTGAGGAAATTCCTGCCATCTCCAGTTCTGTGTCATACTTTTTCTCCCTGATCTGCCGCAAAGCATTCTCTGCCGTTTGTTCCAGATTCTTCTCTTTTGCCGGATTATGCACTTTAAACTCCATGATAATTCCATCCAGATTCTCCACCAGAGGCTCCATCATCACATCATATCTGCCCAAGCCACTTTCTTTATTGGAAGTAATTTTATATTTATCTGCCAGATCTACAATCAGCCCCAGCACAAATCCATGATAAAATCGTTCCGGTTCCAAATGCTCTGAAGGCTTTCTCCCCACATCGAAACTGCTGAATGTCTGTAAGGCCACCTGATTCATATACTGGTTCATGTAATCAAGATCTCCCAGAAGCAACGCCTGTTTGAAATTCTCATAGGAACTGCTTTCTTCCGGAAACCAGCTCTCCACCATATCTTCAAACATCAGCAGCACTTCATAATTAGTGATCTTAAGTCCATATAAATAACATCCGCCTCTTCTGTCCGGGATTTTTTTCTCCACTTTCAGATATCCGCTGGCAAGCAAAAGACTCCAGATTGCACCTTTTTTTCGCTGAAGCTGTTCAAAAACGATCTGCTCATCCATTTTGAACATCACTGTCTTTCCTTTCAGCAAATCCTCAAAATCCATCTTCAACTGTGGAGAGCCCTCTCGTATCAGTTTGGAAACCAGACTGTTTTCACTGGTTGCCGCCCAGTAAGTATTAAATTCACCAGTATCCAGAAACTTAATGATCGACCATGGATTATAAATATCTGTATGCCTGCCAAACGTGAACCCATCATACCACTGCTTCACTTCATCCTTCTTGTCTGCCTTTCCCATCTGCTCCAGAGTCTGAAACACTTCCTGCTCTGTAAATCCAAAAGAAGAAGCATATTTCTCAGATGTGGTGGTCACAACCTCCAGATTATTCAGATCCGAAAAAATGGATTCTTTGCTCACTCTGGTGATTCCTGTCATCAGCCCTCGCTCCAGATAAGGGTTTGTCTTAAATGTACAGTTAAACAGACTTCTGATAAAAGTGGTAAGTTCTTCCCAGTATCCATACACGTATGCTTCCTGCAAAGGAGTATCATATTCGTCCAGCAGAATAATGGCTTTTTTTCCATAATACCGGTACATACAGATGGCAAGTCTGTGAAGTGCCATCGCTGCTACCGCATCTGACATATCTGGTCTGACATATGCAAAATACTCCCTTTCCTGCTCATTCAGCACATCGCTTTGTAAAAGGAAATAATATTTTGCATAAAGGTCAAGAAGCACCTGAATGATTCCATCTCTTGCAGTCGCATAATTCTCAGCTTTTATCCCCGCAAAACTGACAAAAATCACAGGAAACGTTCCCTGTAAATCCTGATATTTCTCTTCCTTCCAGATATCCAGTTTCTCAAACAGCTTTCCGGAATCTACATGCTGATTGGAGAAAAAATAATCCACCATACTCAGAGTTAACGTCTTTCCAAAACGTCTCGGGCGCGTGACCAGTGTTACATCATCCTGATTCTCCCACCATTCTTTGATAAAAGACGTCTTATCCACATAAAACACACCACTTCTGATCAGCTTACCAAAATCCTGCATTCCAATGGAAATTGTTGAATTCATGGATACTTCCGCCTCCTTTCTGGTGTCATACGTATATTTTTCCCGCATTGTCGAACAAAATTTTATCAATAATATCCTTTGCATTATTTACGGAAAGATATCCGTCCTCTATTTTTTCTCTCAGAACACTGCACAGTGAAAAACGGAATGCAAGAAGGGAGCCATAACTTTCCTCTACTGTCCATGTATCACATCCCCAGCAGATTTTATCAATCTGGGACATCTCGATCAGCTGATGCATTACACGTTTTGATGCAGTGTAGGATAAGATTGGAAGCCAGGTCAGATCCGGATACAGATTCGGATATCCGTCTACTATGGAAAAGAGATCATCTACCCATGGAAAGCCGCAATGCAGCAGTACGAATTTTGTTTCCGGATTATTTTTTATCACATTGTTCAACTGCAATATATTCGTATCTATGACTTGTCCCATTCCTGTATGGCACTGCAATGGAAGTGACACTTCCGCCGCAATTTCACATATTTTCCAGAACAAATAGTCCTGAAAACATCTGATATCCTCCTGGGTTATATCCGACTCTTGTAAACGGAATACCCTTTCAGCCTGCTCCCGCGTCACTTTTTCAAAATGAAGACTACGCTCGTAGGCCATCGCTATTTTTAAGGCCACACAGCCCTCACTCTTTTTTTGTATGATCCACTTTCTGACCCACTCCACATAATCCTGTAAATTGTCCGGTAGCTCACCGAAGTTCTCTTCCAGTGATACACCGTCATGATTGCGAAGTCCTTTTTTATAGCCCAAAAAGAACAGATCCAGTCGAAAAGCAGGCGTAAACAGTTCCGGTCTTCCATTGTCAGAGCCCGGATTCCAGTAGGTATCTACGATTACTTTTTGATACTTACACTTATTTTTCAGCACATCCATGTAAAAGTCGGGATTTTGATGCGCTTTTCTGATCTGATCTGAAATCTGATTCCAGTTCTGAGCTGTGATCGGCTCCGATATTCCATACAACTCCCCGATTGCCTTTTGAAGCCAGACAAAATAAGATTTATATCGTGTTTTTTCCAGATATGCAGTTCTGCTTTCTGCTGTTGTCCCCGGAGTTACCTGCTGCCATTGTAAATACGTATTATTTATCAGCTTATCCAGATCAAAATCCACCATCGCCTGTTCCGGCAGATGATGTGAATGCGTGTTCCTGATTTTATGATCGGATATATAGCTCATTAATTCCTGCTCTATCTGATTTGCTGTTCCCATGATAATATTCCCCTTTCTTCCTCTTATCCATTCTATCCGTTTGACTACATATTTAAAAACCACAGAAAAACAATTTCTTCTTTTCCGCAATAAAGCGACAGATCGTTTATTCCACACTTTTCAGGGATTCTACCATATCAATCTTCTTTAATTTCTGATGCATAAACAGATTTACGATCATGGAGAATCCAATTGTCAGCAGTCCGCAGTACAGGAAACTGACAGGATTAATATTTCTTCCGAACATAACCGCATCCACTTCCACAGTACGGATAATATACCTGTGCAAAAAGATTCCGAATACAGCTCCTGCCAGCACGCCGATGAGAGTAAGGATAACATTCTCCCTGTACACATAGGCAGAAACCTCAGTATCATAGAATCCCAGCACCTTCAGAGTTGCCAGTTCTCTCTGGCGCTCCGTGATATTGACATTGTTCAGATTATACAGAACCACGAAAGCAAGCATTCCCGCAGAAATGATCAGCACTACAATTACCGTATCCAATGCCCCCAGCATTCTGTGAAGCTGAGCCTCCAGACTGCTGGTATAGCTGATGCTTAATGCAGCCGGGTGCTTCAGGATTTCATTTCCCACCTCAGATTCTGATTCTTTGTACTCCTCTTTTACCGTGAACACAGTTGCAGAATAGTTCGGCTTCTCCCCGAAGGTCTGTTCATAGACATTTCCTGTCATATAAATATAATGTCCCATGTAATTCTCTGTCACTGCTGCGATCTTTGTCTCATAATTTTTTCCATTCTTTGTGATGGTCATGGTATCCCCGACTTTCAGTCCTGTCAGGGTTGCCGTCTTCTCACTGATCACTGTACCTGCATCCGTCAGCTTATACTTCTCTTTTGTCTTTCTGTCCTGAAGCGTTACATCCTTATTAAAGGTCTCAAGATTCTCAGGCACATAAACATATACGCTGATATTGGATTTATTTCTGGGAACACTCATCTTGGTAAACTGCACATGAGTATATCTCTCGATCTGACTGTTATTTTTCAGAAACTCATCCAGTTCCTGTCTCTCCTTATCTGTAGCATCCTCATCATCAATGATCGTTCCTGTGTAATGCTGAAGTTCCTGATACTGCCGTCTGGCAATATCCATAATGGAATCCCTGAGTCCAAAGCCTACCAGCATCAGCGCCATACTTCCTGAAATACCGAAAATCGTCATAAAGAAACGTTTTTTATATCGGAAAAGATTTCTCAGTGTAGATTTCCATGTAAAATTCAGATGTTTCCAGAAAAGCGGGATACGTTCCAGCAGGATTCTCTTACCCTCTTTGGGAGCAGGAGGACGCATCAGTGATGCCGGAGTTTCCGCCAGTGCCCTGTAACAGGAGAAAATGGTGGCTCCGACGGTACACACAGTTGCCGCACCTGCTGCTATCATTGCAAATTTAAACTCATAACGGATCTGGATATTGTTCATCATGCCCTTGTACATAATGCCATACCCGTTAATAATAACCAAAGGCAGGATCTTCTCTCCGATCAGAATTCCCAGAATACTGCCTCCCACAGTGGCAAGAAAGGCATACAGCAGATATTTGGATGCAATCGCATACTTGCCGTATCCCAGAGCCTTCATTGTACCGATCTGGGTTCTCTGTTCTTCCACCATTCGTGTCATGGTAGTCAGACTTACCAGTGCAGCCACCAGGAAAAAGATAACAGGGAAAACCTGTCCGATACTTCTCATTCTGTCTGCATTATCCCCATAATCTGAATATTCCGGCAGATCATTGCGGTCCGTTACCATCCATTCCGGCATACTGATATCATCGATCTCATCCTGAGCATCCTGAATCTTCTTCTCACCGTCTGCAATTTCTTTCTCTGCATCCCTCTTGCCGTCTTCGTATTCTTTTTTACCTTCTTCCAGATCCTTCTCAGCTTTCTTGATGTCCTTTCTGGAATCCTTCAGCTTCTGTTCGTTCTCTGAGATTTCCTTCTCTCCATCCCTCAGCTTCTGTTCATTGTCGGCAATCTCTTTCTCGCCGGAAGCAAGCTTCCCTTCATTCTCCCGGATCTGTGCTTCTCCCGAAGCAAGTTCTGCCTCCTTCTCCTCTAACTGAGCCTGGCTGGAATTTAGTTTTGCTTTTGCAGCATCGATCTGTTCCTGTGCTGACTCAAGCTGGGCTTCTTTTTCCTGAATCTCTTTTCTGGCTGGTTCCAGCTTCTTCTCCTGAGCCTTCACCTCTTTCCATCCTGCATCAATCTTTGCCTGGGCATCGGGAAATGCGGCCTCCTGCTGGTTCAGTTCTGCTTCCTTTGCATCAAGCTGGGCCAGTCCGCTCTCCACCTGGCTTAAACCACTCTCCAGTTCACTTCTTGCTGCTGCGATCTGGTTTCTGGATGCTTCCAGCTGGGCCGCCTGACTGTCCACCTGCTCCTGATAAGCGGAAACCTGTGCTGCCAGAGCCGCCAGGTCTTCCTCTGAATATACTCCCGAAGCTGCTGCTTCCTCATACTGTGCCTGTAATGCTGCAAGCTGACTTCTGGCATTCTCTAACTGAGCCTCTCCTTCGGAAAGCTGGGCCTCCTGCTGCTCAATCTGGGCAAGTCCCTGATTGCAGCTTTCCTTTTTGGCATTTAAGTCCTGTCTGGTTGCTGCAATCTGCTCTCTGCCTGACTGGATCTGCGCCTTTCCATTGTCAAGTTCCTGCTGGCTCTGGGTAAGCTGCGTCTTTGCATCCGCAATCTGCTTCTCACCAGCGCTTAACTGATTCTTGCCATCCTCAAGCTGTGCTTTTCCATCATCAAGCTTTGCCTGGTTCTCTGAAACCTCCGCCCATCCGGCATTCAGCTGTTCCTTTGCAGATGCGATCTGTGCTCTGCCACTGGCAAGCTGCTCTTTCGCACTGGCAAGCTGGGATCTGCCATCCTCTAATTCCTTCTTTGCATCTGCAAGCCGGGCTTTTCCGTCCTCCAGTTCCTTTTTTGCGTCTGCAAGCTTTTTCTTGCCATCCTTATATTCCTTCTTGCCGTCTTTTAACTTCTTTTTGCCGTCCTCCAGTTCCTGTCTGGCATCCGCAAGCTTCTCATTAGCTTCCTTCTTTCCGTCTTCAAGTTCCTGTCTGGCATCTGCAAGCTTGTCATTGGCTTCCTCTACAATCTCATCATATCTGACCTGACACCGTTCTGCCTCAATCCCCTCCACTCGCTCCTGCACTCGCTCTATCAGGGAATCATAAGCATCTGTATAGCTGATCAGATCCTGTGCCCCATGAGCCTGCACATAGATCTGTGTATAAACCTCCTGGTCAAAATCCTCAGGGAGCACATAGGCAAATCCATTAACCTCACCGGAACCAAGAGTAGAGTTTCCCCGGTTATAGGATATGTAAAGCGGACTCTCACCTAAACCCACAACTGTGTAATCTGTCTTTTTCAGCAGTTCGCTGTCTCCGCCCTCTTTCAGGGTAATCTGATCACCCACCTGATATCCATTGCTCTCAGCAAAAATACAGTCAAGGAAAATCTCTCCGCTTTTTTCCGGAGCTTTTCCCTCTGTCACTGAGATCCGGTTCATGGTTTGATCCACAGCTTCCACATGAAGTACCTTCTGCTTCTCGCCTTCTCCACACATTACATCTGTACCATAGGCGCCCTCTGCATTCTCAACTCCGTCCACCTGCTTAATGGCAGCTACATCATCCTCCGTCAGTCCCAGAGTTCCCATTACTTTGATATCCATAAGATTGGTTTCATCATAATAGGCATCACCTGAGAAGCGCATATCCGGTGACGACGCCTGTATTCCGGAAAAGAATGCAACTCCCAAAGCAACGATCATAAATATGGAAATAAACCTGGCCTTACTTTTTCGTATCTCCATCCAGAAATCTTTATGCATTGCTTTCATATTCATCACCTACCATTCAATCTCCTCTATGGGTGTAGGATGGTCATTCATCGTCATCCTGGAAACCTTTCCGTTCTTGATCTTGATCACACGGTCTGCCATAGGTGTCAGCGCCGAGTTATGGGTAATGACGATCACTGTCATTCCACGCTCCCTGCACATATCCTGCAAAAGCTTTAAGATTGCCTTACCAGTCTGGTAGTCCAGTGCACCTGTGGGCTCATCACACAGTAAGAGCTTGGGATTCTTCGCCAGTGCCCTGGCAATGGAAACTCTCTGCTGCTCACCACCGGAAAGCTGTGCCGGGAAATTGGACAAACGATCCTTTAATCCGACTTCCTCAAGCACTTTTGCTGCCGGAAGCGGATCTTTACAGATCTGTGCGGCTAACTCCACATTTTCAATTGCTGTCAGATTCTGTACGAGGTTGTAAAACTGAAACACAAATCCAATGTCAAAACGCCGGTAGGAAGTAAGCTGTTTTTTGTCGTAGCCTGAAATTTCCTGTCCGTCTAAAAACACCTGTCCGCTGCTTAAGGAATCCATTCCTCCTAAAATATTTAAAATAGTGGTTTTTCCGGCGCCGGATGCACCGACGATAACGCAGAATTCTCCTTTTTCGATCTCAAAGTTAACGTCGTGGAGAGCAGTGATATCAAGTTCACCGGTATGGTAGATTTTGCCCACGTTCGAAAAGGTTACAAATGATGGCATGTGATAAGTCCTCTCTTGTTGTGTATGAATTACTTCTATAAACTATAAAAAGTGTAAACCGTCAGGACTTATTTTGCAAATAAAATGTTTCTAAAAAATCCGCTGACACCATTTTCATCTGCTTCTGTTTTTTCCAGAAGGTCAAACACATCCTTATAGTGGAGATAAAAGGTACCCCGGTTTAAGTCCGCCATGTCGGTCAGCTCCCGAACCGTGATATCCTGGACCTTTTTCTCCTTGAGCAATGTTGTAAGACATTCACGAAGCTGTCTGCGGGTCTTACGCACCCGGCGGTCCACAGGTTCAATGCCCATTATCTGTTCCTCCTTTTGTTTATGTGGGTTTGCGTGTATTTACAAAGATTTAACAATTGTATTTTGCACAAAAATGGAAAAAATGTTGATTAACCATCAAAATGAAGGAAATTAATCATTGTATTTTTGCCATAATTTATTATAA
>ERZ779866.1095-NODE-1095-length-28489-cov-4.014771_pt1 | contig 28489 bp, 29 predicted proteins | sample MGYA00511248_ERZ779866 | MGnify/ENA primary metagenome ERZ779866 (study PRJEB29588, sample SAMEA2155758) | human gut metagenome | biome: human gut; feature: human-associated habitat; material: faeces | place: Denmark | collected 2008/2010 ... | reverse complement strand
CTGAATGGCGTTGTGGAGGTGGTGCGGAAGGCTCTGCTTGCGGTGACCCCGGGGCTGCCCCAGGCGGCGGCAGCCTGCGCCGGGGTGCTGGCGGCGGGGTTTTTCTGCTTTGCCGCCACCCGGCCGGACCCCCGCGTCCAGGTAACCCTGCTGGTAGACGGGGTGGAGACGGACTTCTCCCTCCAGGGGGAAACGGTACAGGCTCTGCTGGACGCCGCCGGCGTGACCCTGCGCACAGGGGATTCCGTATCCCCCGATTTGGACGCGGTCCTGGAGCCCGACATGCGGGTAGAGGTGACCCGGGCATATCCGGTGGCGGTTCAGTCCGGGGGCCAGGTGCAGGTGCTGCATATGAGCGAAGGCACCGTGGGAGAGGCCCTGAGCAAGGCCAAGGTCTCCTACGCCTCCGGGGACGAGCTTTCCCAGCTGCCCTTTGCGGATGTGGAGCCGGGGATGCGCATCACCCACACGGCGGTGGATATTTCCTATGAGGTCAGCTACAAAACCCTGGAATACGACGAGGTGGTCATCAAGGACGATGGCGAATACGAAGACTACAAAAAGGTAGAGGTGGAAGGGGTCAACGGGAAAAAGCAGGTGACCCAGCGGATCACCGTCAAGGACGGGATAGAGGTATCCCGGGAGGTGGCGGATCAGGTGGTGATCTCCCCGGCGGTAGACGAGGTGGTGCGCATCGGCACCAAGATCAAATACCAAACCAATTTCGAAGGCGAATTCCGCCGCTGGAAGGAAGCGCCGGTGGCCGGGGAAAACGGCTGGGTGGAAATGACGGTGGACAAGATCACCGCCTACTGCACCGGCACCCGCACCGCCACAGGCACCACCCCCAAGCTGGGGACCATTGCGGTGAATACCTACTACATCCCCTATGGCAGCGAAATCTATATCAAGGGCTATGGCTACGGCACCGCCCAGGATACCGGCGCCTTTCGGAACTATGTCAACGACGAGGGGGAACCTATGAACCAGCTGGATATTTGGCTGAACACCCGTTCGGAAGCCATGCGCTGGGGCACCAAATACGACGTGACGATCCTGGTGCGCAAATGATGCAGGACGTCCAGCAAGTCAAGGCCCTGCTGGCCAGGTTTGGCCTCAGCCCCAACCGGGGGCTGGGGCAAAACTTTTTGGCGGACAGGGAGAAGGCGGAAGCCATCGCGGCGGCGGCCTGTCCGGACGGAGGCCCCGTGCTGGAGATCGGCCCGGGCATCGGCCCCCTGACCGCCCAGCTTGCCCAGCGGGCGGGCAAAGTGGTCTCCGTGGAGCTGGACTCCTCCCTGCTGCCGGTCCTGGCGGAGACCATGGCCCCCTATCCGAATGTGGAGGTCGTGCCGGGGGACGTGCTGAAACTGGACCTCACGGCCATCGCGGCAGAGAAGTTCCAGGGCCTCACGCCTATAGTCTGCGCCAACCTGCCCTACAACGTCACCTCTCCCATTCTGGAAAAGCTGGTGGAGACCCCCTGCTTCCCCTCCTTCACGGTGATGATCCAGCGGGAGGTGGCCCGGCGGCTGTGCGCCCCACAGGGCTCCTCTGAGGGCGGCTCCTTCTCCCTGTTCCTCCAGTACTACATGAAGCCGGAGCTGCTGTTCGACGTGCCGCCGGAGAAGTTTCTCCCCGCTCCCAAGGTGACCTCCGCCGTGATCCGCTGCGTCCGGCGGGAGCGGCCCGCCGTGGATGTAGCGGACGAGGGCTTTTTCTTCAAAGTGATGCGGGGCGGCTTCCTGCTGCGGCGCAAGACCCTGGCCAACAGCCTCTCCGCCGCCCTGCCGGGGATTCCCAAGGAATCCATCCAACAGGCCATCGCCGATATGGGCCTGCCTGCCGCCGTCCGGGGGGAACAGCTGACGCTTGAGGACTTCGCGGCCCTCTCCGCCGCGCTGGGGCGGGAGGCGGATGGAGATTGACTTTATCTCCCGCACCGTGTATGATATTGATACGAAAAATGCCCCTCCGCCGCGCCGGCTGGAAGATCATTCAGAAAAGAGGTCATTCAAATGGCAACCATTGATCTGAGCAAGTATGGTATTACTGGTACCACGGAGATTATCCGCAATCCCTCCTATGAGTTCCTGTTTGAGGAGGAGACCAAGGCCGGCCTGGAGGGCTATGACAAGGGACAGGTCACCGACCTGGGCGCCGTCAACGTCATGACCGGCATCTACACCGGCCGTTCCCCCAAGGACAAGTTTATCGTAATGGACGATACCTCCCGGGATACCGTGTGGTGGACCTCTGACGAGTTCAAAAACGACAACAAGCCCGCCTCTCAGGAGGCTTGGGACGCCTGCAAGAAGCTGGCGCAGGAGCAGCTGTCCAACAAGCGCCTGTTCGTGATGGACGTGTTCTGCGGCGCCAACCATGACTCCCGCATGGCCATCCGCTTCATCATGGAGGTGGCATGGCAGGCTCACTTCGTCAAGAATATGTTCATCCAGCCCACCGCCGAGGAGCTGGAGAACTTCGAGCCCGACTTCATCTCCTACAACGCCGCCAAGGCCAAGGTGGAGAACTACAAGGAGCTGGGCCTGAATTCCGAGACCGCCGCCATCTTCAACCTCACCTCCCGGGAGCAGGTCATCCTGAACACCTGGTACGGCGGCGAGATGAAGAAGGGCATGTTCTCCATGATGAACTACTACCTGCCCCTGAAGGGCATGGCCTCCATGCACTGCTCCGCCAACACCGACATGAACGGCGAGAACACCGCCCTGTTCTTCGGCCTGTCCGGCACCGGCAAGACCACCCTGTCCACCGATCCCAAGCGCCTGCTCATCGGCGACGACGAGCACGGCTGGGCCATGGGCGAGGGCATCTTCAACCTCGAGGGCGGCTGCTACGCCAAGTGCGACGGCCTCACCGAGGAGCGCGAGCCCGAGATCTTCCGCACCGTGAAGTTCGGCGCCCTGTGCGAGAACGTGATCTTGAACGAGCACCGCGAGCCCGATTATGCGGACGTCTCCCTCACGCAGAACACGCGCGTCGGCTACCCCGTCGAGCACATCCCCAACAGCTGCCTCGAGGGCGCGGGTGGCGAGCCCACCGCGGTCATCTTCCTCACCTGCGACGCCTTCGGCGTGCTGCCCCCCATCTCCCGCCTGTCCGCAGACGCTGCCATGTACCACTTCGTGAGTGGCTTCACCTCCAAGGTCGCCGGCACCGAGCTGGGCATCAAAGAGCCCGTCCCCACCTTCTCGGCCCTGTTCGGCGAACCGTTCATGCCGCTCGACCCCATGGTCTACGCTGACATGCTCGGTGAGCGCATCGCCTCCGGCAAGACCCGCGTCTACCTGGTGAACACCGGTTGGGTCGAGGGCTCCTACGGCGTTGGCCACCGCATCCCGCTCGACTACAACCGCATCAACGTCAACGCAGCGCTCGACGGCACGCTCGAGCAGGCCGAGTTCATTCACGACGACGTCTTCAACCTGGACATCCCCACCAGCTGCCCCGGTGTTCCCGATGAGGTCATGGTCCCATGGAAGTGCTGGTCCAGCAAGGAGGAGTACGACGCCACGGCCAAGAAGCTCGCCGGCATGTTCCAGGAGAACTTCGAGAAGAAGTACGCCCACCTGCCCGAGAACGTGAAAAACGCCGGCCCGCGCGCCTAGTGCCCGCGTAAAGCCAACGCAATGGAGCCCCGTGCATCCACCTGCACGGGGCTCCTTTTTCATACATCTATCCCCACCGCGGAAGGCCCCTGCGGAATTTCCCCTTCGCGCGTGGTTCCGCTGCGCTCCACAAAAACGCGCTGCGGGGAAACCCTCCGGCGCCTTCCGGCTGCGCTGCCGTAGCCCAGGCCCTGGAGCATATTCCTGCAGACCGTTTCTGTGAAGCGAAGCGGAACCACGGTCGAAGGGATTATGCGCAAGGGCCTGGGCGACTGGATGGCAGACGGGCGCTAGAGCACAGCACCACCCAGACCAAGTGCGGCCATCAGCACCACGAACACGACCGCGATGGGCAGCACGCGGGAAAGCAGCTTGCCCTCGGCACCGGTGACCTGGACGGCGGCCATTCCGATGGCGAGCGACTGGGGCGAAATCATCTTGCCCGCGCCGACACCGAGGGAGTTCAAGGCCACGATCCAATACGGGTCCATGCCCAGGGCCTCGGCGGCCTGCAGCTGCACCGATCCGAACAGCAGCCCCGAGCTCGTACCGGAGCCCGTGACGAACGCACCGACCGCGCCGATGACCGGAGCCATGAGCGGGAACAGTGAGCCGGTGACGGCGATACAGAAGGAGGAGACCGCGCCGATCATCCCGGCGTAGCCCATGACCTTGGCGCATCCGAGGACGGCGAGCATCGTGATGACCGTGGGCATCATCTGCTTGACCGTGGTCACAAGCACCTCGCCCATCACGCGCGGCGTCGCGCCTTGGATGAGCCCGCCCACGAACGCGGCGATGAAGATCCACACACCCGGCGTGTTCACCCACATGAACGTGACAGCCGAGGGGTCGGCGCCGCTAAAAATCGTGACGGCGCTCGAGAACTGAGCGAGCCAGGCGTTGACCGCGGGCACGAGCTTGGACGTCGACAGCAGCAGCACGAAGATCAAGATGAAGCAGGACCAGGCACGCAGGGCGCGGCGGGCCGTGACGTGCTCGGCGGCGTCCACGTGCATCTCAAACTCGGGCGCGACCGTCTTTTGACGACGGGCGAGCATGGCGGTGACGAGCAGGGAGCACAGCGAACCGACCACGACCGTGAGCTCGGGGCCGACAAAGGCGGCGACCGCCAGCGACGGCAGCGCATACGCCACGCCCGAAGCCAGCGCGATCATACCCGCACCGCGCAGACGGGCGGCCAGGCCAAGCTTTGCCGAGGCATCGTTCGCAGGCTCCGCCGCGATCATGACGATGATGAAAGGCACGATGACGAAGAAGGGGGCGATCTGCAGCATCTCGGTGAACGCGAGCTGAATGGGATCGAGACCCGTGAGACCCGCGAGGGACACCGTGGGAACGCCGACGGAGCCGAAGCAGGTCGGGACGCCGTTGGCGACCAGGCAGACGAGAACGGCCTGCAGCGGCGGGAAGCCAAGGGCGGCGAGCATGCCGGCGGGAATGGCGACCGCGGTGCCAAAGCCGCTCATGCCCTCCATGAAGCCACCGAAGCACCAGGCCACAAGCAGCGCGAGCACGCGACGGTCACGAGAAAGCGAGGTGATCATGGAGCCGATCACGTCCATGGCCCCCGTGCGCACGCACAGGTTGTATGTGAACACCGCAGCGATGATGACGAGGACGATAGGCCACAGTGCCATGACGAAACCCTCGAGGCTCGCGGTAGCGACCTCGATGGCGGGCATGCCCCACCAAGTGAGCGCCAATCCGCAAGCGATGACGAAGGACCCGATGGCGGCCTTCCACGCAGGCAGGTGCAGCGCGATGAGCGCAACGACCAACCAGATAATGGGTAACAATGCCAATACGAATGGAACAGCGAGGGCAGCGATTGACACGGCGACTCCTAACGATCTCCGATGTACTATGTCCGATCTCACGGGCGGCGGTAATGCCGCGCGACGCTCACGGCGACTTCCCCCGTCGCCGCTCACGCTGAAACATCGTACCATTCAGCAGGCTCGGCATTGACATTTTCAACCCCGCATCCTGCTTGCAACCCAGCCCCGCCGCGAAGGCCCACCCCGCGCCGAGACGACCGATTGGAGGAACCGTGCCCCTGCACCCTCTCGACAACCTGCGCGACAAGGTCCGCTCGCTCCACGAGCGGCACGAACGCAAGCGCAGCGTGACGTTATTCGGAAACCCGCACGCGAGCACGGCCGCGCAGGCGGGGAAAGCCGCCGACGGCCCCTCCAAACACGAGCCCGGCCCGATCGCGCGGCTGGTCGACGCATGGTGGACACGACTGATCGACGCCGTTTACGACGGCGGCCTTGCCGTGCAGGAAGCCGAGTACGGCAGCGGGGAGACCGCACGCGATTACCTGTGGAACACCGTGGGCACCGGCGCATGGGGCATGGTCTTCCCGGTGCTGACCGTCGTGGCAACCCAGCTCGCAGGCATCAAACAGGCGGGCATGTTCTCCATGGCGTTCGCCGCGGGAACCCTCTTGATGTTCCTCTCGAACTTCGGCGTGCGCACCTATCAGGTATCCGATATCGACGAGAAGTGCTCGTTCGCCTCATATCAGGCGCAACGCTGGCTCACCTCCCTGCTGGCGCTTGCGGCGGGCCTGTTGTACTGCACCGTTCGTGGATACGATGCCACCATGCTCATGCTCTCCATCGGCATCTACATCTACAAGATCGTCGACGGACTCGCCGATGTGTACGAAGGACGGTTGCAACAGGCGGACAAGCTCTACCTCGCCGGCATCAGTCAGGCGCTCAGGTCGGTCTCGGTCAGCTCGTGGCCTGTTTCGGGCTCGGTATACCTCTTGTATGCCTTCTCAAAAAGCTCGGCATATTAAAAGCATAACAGCCTTCGGGCTGTTTTTATTTTATAATTTTTTACCCCGTTTGTCAATTCATATTGTAATATCTTTTGCAAAGTGATATAATCGGGGTATAAATTACTTCAAGGAGGACGCTATGCGAAAGGTAGTACCGCTCAAAAAGCAATACGAGATCATCGACAATTCTCTCAAAGAGAGAATGAACACCATCATTCCCTCCACAATGTGTGAGTACGGCTTTGACATGTGGATAGTCCTTTGCCGCGAATACTGCGAGGACCCCATATACACCACCATGATCCCCTGTCTTTGCCTGACAGCCAGAAGACTTTCCTGCCTGGTCTTTACCTTAAAGGACGGAGTTTTCGAGGCTTGGAATTTCGGACGAGCAGACGGCAGAATCAACAAGCTCTACAAGCAGGGCTACACCGATAAGAGCATATCCCAGCTGGAGGCTTTGGCAAAGTTCATCACCGAGAGAGATCCCAAAAAGATAGGCATCAACACCTCTCTCGTCTCGGGTATGGGTGACGGCCTTTCCAAGCAGCTCTACGACGACCTTTGCTCCGTGCTGACAGACGATCAGATTTCAAAGCTTGCCTCGGCCTACGACCTTTCCACAAGGTGGATTGAGACCCGCACCGAGGACGAACTGGCGAGATATTACAGCGTATATGCTCTGGCCATGGACATATGCGAAGAGGCCTTTTCGAGAAAGGTCATCACTCCCGGCGTAACCACCACTACCGAGGTTGAGGAATGGATAGCCCAGGAGATAAACTCTTTGGGTCTTACATTCTGGTTCAGCCCCCATGTCGATGTTCAGCGTCAGGGCCTTGAGGGCACGGCTCACACCGACCTTGTCATAAGACACGGCGACCTGCTCCACTATGATGTGGGCATAAAATATTTCGGTCTCTGCACCGACAGCCAGCGTCTCGGCTATGTTCTCAAAGAGGGCGAGACCGAGGTTCCGAAATATCTGACAGACGCCTTTGCAAAGACCTCCCGCTTCCAGGACATAGTGGCTGAGGAACATATCGTCGGCCGTACAGGCAATGAAATACTTAAAATATCCCTCGAAAGAGCAAAAGAAGAGGGAATCAAGGCCATGCTCTACAACCACCCCATAGGATTCTTCGGCCACAGCGCAGGCACTGTTGTGGGTCTTTGGGATATGCAGGGCGGCATAGGTCTCAAAGGTGAGTTCCCCCTCCATGTCAACACCTGCTACGCTTTGGAGCTCAACACCGAAAGCGAGATAGCCGAATGGGGCGGACAGACGGTGCGCTTCAGCGCCGAGGAGAGCGTCGCCTTTACCGAAAGCGGCGTTCTGCGCTACATGTTCCCCGGAAGAGACAAGATTTACGCCATCTGATGAAAAAAGCAATACTCACCATATTTGCGGCTGGCCTCCTTCTCCTTTCGGGGTGCAGCCGCATCCAAAAAGAAACCCTCAGCTACTATACCTATTTTGACACGATAACCCAGATAACCTTCTACCATTCTGGAGACGAGGAGACCGCAAAGGCCATACAAAACGCCGCCGAGGACACTCTGAAGAGCTATCACGAGGCTTTTGACATATACAATACCTATGAAAACGGCGAAAACCTCGCCTCTCTTAACGAGGCTCCCACCTCTCCCCACAGTTTAGACCCCATGGTAAAAGAGGTTTTGGATTTCTGTCTTGAAAACTATGAAAATGTAAAAGGCAAGACCAATGTATTCGCGGGAGCTCTGCTCTCCCTGTGGCACGACGCCCGAGAGGACGGCGGATATATCCCCTCTCAAAGTCAGATAGACGAGGCTGTAAAACACACAGATCCCGGCTGTTTTGACCTCGAATCCATGAGCTTTTCAGACGATAAGATGTCCGTAGACTGCGGGGCTGTGACAAAGGGAGCGGCAGCCGACGCTTTAGCTCAAAGTATGAAGCAGGCGGGCGCCGAGGCGGGCGTCATCGACCTGGGCGGAAATGTCCTGTGCTTCAGCTCCTTAAAGGACAAGGAATATTTCACCGTAGGTATTCAAAACCCCGACGGAAACGGTCTCGCTGCCACTGCAAAGGTTAAGGATATGTCCCTTGTCACAAGCGGCGACTATCAGCGCACCTACACCGTTGACGGAAAGACATATCACCATATAATCGACCCAGACACAGGCTATCCCGGCGGAGAGTTTTCATCGGTCACCGTCATGCACCAAAGCTCTCTCACGGCGGATTTCCTCTCGACAGCCCTGTTTCTCATGGACGAGGAGACCGGAAGAAAAACAGCCGAGCTCTACGGCGCCGAGGTCATGTGGATAAAAAGTGACGGCACTCTCACATATACCGACGGCTTTCCCATCATAAAATAAAGACACAGCTTTTGTGTCTTTTATTTTTATCTGTAACAAAAAGCTCTCTTTTTCTACTAATAGGGCGAAAGGAGGAAATTATGTTTACATTCAAAACTGTGTACGACATGTACAAACAGGATGTATTTTACTATCTTTTGAGCCTGACTCATAATTCCTCCCTTTCGGAAGACCTCACCTCGGAGACCTTTTTGGGGGCTTTAAAGGCATTTCCCTCTTTCAAAAATCAGTCGAGCATAAAGACATGGCTTTTCGCCATCGCACGAAACAAATGGCTCGACCATCTGAAAAAGGACAGACACGAGAGTTCCTTTGAACAGCTGGCGTGCATATACCTTGCAGAGGGCGCCGATGTGGAGGAAAAGGCTTTCGGCAGTATGACAGCCCAAAAGATAATGGACATTCTGTCAAAGGAAAAGGAGACGGCAAAAGATATCGTCATCATGAGGGTAAACGGCCATTCCTTTTCGGAAATTGCCAAAAAGCACCGCATATCGGAAAGCTCCGCAAGGGTCATCGACCACAGAACCAGGCAAAAAATCAAAAAACAGCTCATAAAGGAGGGTTGGACAGATGAATAAAATAGACTGCGGCATATGTTTGGATCTAATTCCTCTTGTCAAGGACGGAGTTGCGTCGGAGGAAAGTGTAAATGCGGTTTTGGAGCACATAGAGACCTGCCCCTCCTGCCGCTCGGTTTTCGATGAGGGTGCGCCTGTACCCGACCCCATGGACGAAAAGAAAATTGTAGGCAATATAAAGCGGGAATTTTTCATGCTGTCCATGATGATAATTTTCGTAGGCACTCTCATAGGTCTCGGCCTTTCGGAAAGCTCGGGAATGTTTCTCAACATTCTCATAATGCCCGCCATAGGCGCCCTCGGCTACGCAGCCATGCCTAAAAAATCCTTTTTGGTGCCTGTCGGCATGTTTGGCGCCGTATATGTATGGCATTTTATAAAATACCTCCCCGGTATGTTCAGAGCCGAAGACGCCTACACTCTGCCCGACCTTTTGGCCATTCCCATATTCTGGTCGTGCATATACGCCCTTTTCTGCGCCGTCGGCACGCTGATTGCATTTCTCCTGCATTTCGCCTTTAAGAAAGGAGACAGACAATGAAAAAGAAAACTTTAAAAATCTGCGCCGCCCTTCTGGCCTTTGCCCTTATTGGCTTTGTGCTGGTTTTCGCCTCGGCATTTATGGGCAATCCCCTTTCAAAGCTCATCGTATCGATAAATTCGAAAAATTACATTGAAAAAAATTATTCAGACCTGGATTTAGTCGCCGATTCGCCTTTTTACAGCTTTAAAACCGGCGGATACAGCGTATATGTCCGTTCGGAAAGCAGCGTCGACACCCATTTCAATCTGTCCTACGACATATGGGGCAGACTTGAGTACGATTCCTATGAAAATGATGTGCTTACAAAAAACAACACCTTTGGAAGAATTAACGATGACTATTTCAAAGCCGTAAACAGCGCCGAGGACACTCTGCCCGTTGAGTGCGATATCTTTTTCGGCGATATCGAATGCCGCGACTATGTGGAAACAGGTTTTGACGGCGAGCCGAGGCACGAGCCTTTCGGATATTCTTTGGACGAGCTCATAATGGACGGCACATACGACACGAAAGAGACCGGCAAAAAGGCAGGCAGGCTGACTGCATACGCCGTATCGAATGACGGCAGCGCGGAAAATGCCGCCGAAATGCTTCTCAAAATCACCGAACATCTCGAGAGCCGCGGAATATATTTTTATGCCGTCGACTTTGTAATCAGATCGCCCAGAATCGAGGGGCAGTCCCGTGACAACCTTTTCAATATCGAATGCTTTTTGAGGAGCGATATATATGAGGACGGACTTGCCGAAAGACTTCAAAAAGCCGACGAAGAGCTCGATGAATACTACCGCCGAGCCGACGAAGAGGGCAAATAAAAGTTTTTTAAGTTGACAGAGCAAAACATTCATGATATATTAAAAATATAATATGTGTCAAAAGATCTCGAAAGAAGCGTCGCCATGAAAAAGCTGACCCTTTATCTCGCGCTTTCTTCCCTGATTCTTGCCCTTTGGGGCTGCTCTGCCGAAACTCCCAATATCAGCCAAAGCACCACCGCAGCCACCTCGGCTGCGCCAACTACCACCGCTTCCGATGAAGAAACCGAAATGTACATAGCGCCCGCCGTCCTCACCGCCGAGGAGCTTGACATTCTGGAGCTTATAAACAGAGAAATCTCCGACCGAGTCTTTGATTTTCAGGTGGACGACACGGTGCAGAGCGTACACATATCGGCCCATCTTCTGAAAGACGGGCAGTGGCAAAAAGACACCGTCGGCATGAGCAGCCGCACTGCCACAGATGATTCCGAAGGCCGTGTTCTTCTCGACTTTGACCGAATAGACGGCGACTACACCATATCCCTTCAGGGAAATTCGGGCGTCACCCGCAACGAGGTAAAAAGAGAAGGACTTCCCACCGAAAGCACAGGTATCTTCACCGATGTGCTGGAGGAAAAAACCGAGATAGTCTACGAAAAAGAGATACCCCTCGTCCTTCAGATCGTAAGCTCGGGCGGAATATCGGCGGCGTCTGTGGACAGTTTTTACAATCCCGAAGAGCTCATTTCCCACGGCTATGACAAGGTGATGGCCGTCACAATTCTTTTCAGTCAAAAACCCCTTTCCTAAAAATAAAAGGTCTGCTTTCGCAGACCTTTTTTCTATCCCAAATCTAAGCAAAATGTGTGCCCCTCTATGTCCTTCATGGTTTTGGAGCTTTCAAAATACTGAGTTTTGCACAGCTCTGCCCCCAAAGACAGGGCGCGCTCCACTGCCTTTTCCAGATTGTCCACCTTGAAATCCAGGTGAATCATCTGTCCCTGTCTGCCCTTTTCATAGGGCCATACAGGCTTTTCATACAGGGGCTGTCTCTGAAATGCCAAAGTAAATCCCGCAGGTGATTTAAGAGCCGCCCAGCCCTCCCCTGCCTTTTCTCTCGGCCATTCCAAAAGTTTCTGATAAAAATCGCACAGGGCGTTTTCGTCACGGCAGTCGATGACTATGCCGGAAATTCCCTTTATCTCCCCCGCAGTCATTAGAAGCAAGCCTTATAGATATTTACAACATCTTCCTTTGTCAGGGGAACAAAGACATTTTTGAGGTTTGCGGCCGCCTTTTCTGCCATCTCCTCAAACTTGCTGTCGTCTGTTATTCCCACCTCACGGAGAGTTTTCGGAATACCCATGGCGACGAAATACTCCTCGGTTTTGTCGATACCGCTTTTTGCTATGTCGTATTTGTCGCCCGTCTGGGATACATCCCACACATTGACGGCGTATTCGACGAACTTATCCACCGTGTCGTCGCTCAGGATATATCTCATCCATGCAGGTGTAAGTATGGCGAGACCTATGCCGTGGGTTATATCGTAGTAGGCGCTCAGCTGATGCTCGATGCTGTGGACAGTCCACGGAGTGTCCTTTCCGTAGGCAAGAAGGTCGTTTATGGCAAGGCTCGATGTCCACATGAGGTTTGCTCTGGCCTCATAATTTTCGGGATCGTTTACAGCGATTGTGCCGTATTTTATACAGGTTTTGAGCAGAGCCTCGGCCATTCTGTCGGCGAGATAGGCCGTCTTGACTGTGCTGAAATAGATTTCAAATATGTGAGACATCATGTCGGCTGTACCTGCCGCCGTCTGATATTTGGACACGCTGTATGTATATGTCGGGTCAAGGACAGATGCCACGGGGCGCATGTCCTCATGCTTTACGCCGATTTTGTCGTTGGTGGTCATGTTGGAAATGACAGCCGCCCTGTCCATCTCGGAGCCTGTGGCCGAAAGTGTAAGCACCGAAAAGACCGGCAGTACGGATTTTATCTGAGCCTTCTTGACCACTATATCCCAGGGGTCTCCCTCATAGGACACCGACGCCGCAATAACTTTGCCGCAGTCGATGGAAGAGCCGCCGCCCACCGCCAAAACAGCCTTGAGACCGTGCTCTCTGCACAGCTCGACGCCCTTTCTTACGCTTTCCACCCTGGGATTTGGCTCTATGCCCGAAAGCTCGACCCACTCGACGCCGTTTTCTTTAAGACTTTTCGTCACATCGTCATATATGCCCAGCTTTTTTATCGAGCCACCGCCGTAGCACAGAAGTATTTTATCGGCCTTTTTCTTTATCTCTCTGCCGATATTTTCGGCAGAGCCCTTGCCGAAAAAGACTTTAGTTCCTATGTCATACACAAAGTTTTTCATGTTTTTCTCCTTTCGGATAGTTATTTTCTTCACGAAAATTATACCACACAGGTATGTCTTTTACAATATGACAGATATATTTTGTATATTACCTATAATATTTGACCTCAAAATTTGTACAAAAAAGCCTCCCAAAAGGGAGGCTTTATATTTTTAAGTATTACAAAGCGGCCTTTGCCTTCTCAACGAGAGCTGTGAAAGCTGCTGCGTCGTTGACTGCGATCTCGGCGAGCATCTTGCGGTTGAGAGCGATGTCTGCCTTCTTGAGACCGTTGATGAAGCGGCTGTAATTGATGTCGTTCATCTTGCAGGCAGCTGTGATACGAGTGATCCAAAGTCTTCTGAAGTCACGCTTTTTGTTCTTTCTTCCGACATAAGCGTACTTGAGGGATTTCATTACCTGCTGGTTGGCAACCTTAAAGTGGCTCTTCTTTGCGCCCCAGTAGCCCTTGGCCAGCTTGATTATCTTCTTTCTTCTTTTGCGCGTCATCATTGCGCCTTTTACTCTTGCCATATCTATATTACTCCTTCTATAAGCTTAAACTCGAACCGATTATTTGTAGGGAATGAGACGCTTTACCTGAGCTGTTGTAGCGCTGCCCAAGTATGTTGCCTTACGGAGCTGTCTCTTGCGCTTAGCAGTCTTGCAGCCCTTTATATCGTGACGGCGGTTTGTGCTGAACATCTTGATTTTTCCTGTTTTAGTGACCTTGAATCTCTTCTTAGCGCCACTATGAGTTTTGATTTTAGGCATAGTACCTGTCCTCCCTTTATTGTGTACGAAATCTTATTTTTTCTTATCGGGTGCCAAAAACATGATCATCTGACGGCCTTCCAGCTTGGGCTCTTTTTCCAGCACGCCGAACTCTTTTGCACCTTCGGCAAACTTGACGAGAAGATTGAGACCTATATCTGTGTGAGCCATCTCTCTGCCTCTGAATCTGACGGAAACCTTTACCTTGTTGCCGCTTGTCAGGAACTTCTGAGCCGCCTTGAGCTTTGTGTTGAAATCGTTGACATCGATTTTAGGCGAAAAACGAATTTCCTTTATTTCGACTACCTTCTGGTTTTTCTTGGCTTCCTTTTCCTTCTTCATCTGATCAAAGCGGAACTTTCCGTAGTCGGCTATGCGGCACACGGGCGGCTCGGCCTTAGGAGCGATCAGAATGAGATCGAGGCCTGCTCTGTCGGACATTTCAAGGGCTCTGGCTATGGGCATAACACCCACCTGGTTGCCCGTTTCATCAATGAGACGAACCTCTTTGGCTCTGATATCGTCATTGATCAGGTATTCTTTGGATTGATCTTTTGTACTAATGGTTTGGCACCTCCCGAAAAATTAAAAAGCGAGCGGAAACCGCTCGCACAACAAAACAAAACCAATAAAAATATCGGTCAGCAATGTAAACCCTTTCTTACTTAAATTAGGGTGAGAAGCGGTTACTTCTACTTTCTTGTCTTAAGTATTATATCACCTCTCATTCTTAAAGTCAATAGTTTTTTTTCAAAAATTACCCTTTATTTTTTCGATACAATGTGATATAATATATCCATAAAGAAAATTTGATTTTTGGAGAACACTATGGATAAAAACAACAACTCTGATTTCGGCAATGACCTTGTCACCCTTGTGGACGAGGAAGGCGTCGAAGTCACCTTTGAGCATATAGACACCTACGAGATGAACGGCATAACCTATATGGCTTTTCTTCCCGAAAACGCCGACGATCTCGATTCCTATGACATAACTATTCTCAAGGTGGAATATGACGAGACCACCGGCGATGAGTTTCTCGTATCCCTTGAGGACGATGAAGAGGAACAGGAGCTTTTCGACATCTTCTCCGACCGTCTCGAGGACAGCTTTACAAGCTCCGAAGACGGAGAATAACATACAGCATAAAGCCCTGCGGTATGCGTCAATAGTGCATAATTTAAATCCACAAAGTTCTGAAACGGGATTGCGGGTTCACAAGCGGTTTGCAGGCCTCCCGATGCTTGTCATTGGAAGTTGGAAGCAGTAATGCGCGTGACAGCTTGCCCACCTGCTAAAAAGCGGGTTTAAGATTGCACTGACGGTATTCGCGGGGTTTTTATACCGCACATAAGACGGCTTTTGCCGTCTTTTTATTTTGTTGCAAAAAGACTGCTTTCGCAGTCTTTTTATCTTGTCATCAAAAACGCCGCCAGAAAAACCTGGAGCAAAAATATCAGCGGCACTCCTAAGGTAAACTTCTTGTGCTTTGTCTTGTGTCTGAAAAGATTCATGGCGAGATATGCTCCCAAAGAGCCCCCCACCGCCGCTATGAGCAGGAGATTTCTCTCGGATATCCTCCACTTTCCTCTTACGGCGAAATATTTGTCGGCGCCGTAAAGCACGAAGGCGAAGACATTTACCACGGCGAGATATACGAGAGTTTTATCCATTTATTTCACCGATTTTATCCGAAAGTGCTGCAAGCTGTTCTATCGAAAGGGCCTCTCCCCTTATCTTTTCCGAAACTCCGATGTCTGTCAGCATTTTGCCGCACATCTCTTTGGGAATTTGGGGAAAAGCTGTGTTTATGCAGTTGACCAGCGTCTTTCTCCTCTGAGCAAAGGCGGCTTTTATCACCTTGAAAAACAGCTTTTCGTCCTTTACCTTTACTTTAGGCTCCTTTCTCACATCGAGCCTGACCACGGCGCTGTCCACCTTTGGGGCGGGAATAAAACAGCCTGCCGGCACATCGAGGATTATCTCCGGCTTGGTGTAATACTGCACAAAGACGGTAAAAGCGCCGTAATCGGCGGTATTTTCCTTGGCGCATATCCTCTTCGCCACCTCTTTCTGCACCATTACCGTGATGCTCTCAAAGCACTTTGCCTCGATGAGGGCGGCTATGGCGGGGGTGGTTATATAATAGGGCAGGTTGGCGCAGGCCACAGTTTTCGCCCCGTGGAAGTTTTCCTCCACTATCTGCGGAATGTCCACCTTGAGGACATCGCCCTGCACCACGCTGAAGTTTTTATGAAGCACCATTGTCTCCTTCAAAATGTCGGGCAGGCGCTTGTCCAGCTCTATGGCCACAACCTGCTTTGCCCTCTGACACAGCTCAAAAGACAGGGTGCCGATGCCCGGTCCCACCTCTATGACGCAGGTGTTCTCGTCTATGTTTGCGTTTTCCGCAATTTTTACGGGAACATGGGGAGCGCACAGGAAATTCTGCCCCAAAGCCTTGGAAAACCCGAAGCCGTGGCGGCGGAGAAGATCCTTTATATATCCGATTTCACAAAGTAACGACATATTTTTATCTTACAGCTCTATTTCAAGGCAGACGGGACAGTGGTCGCTGCCCATTATGTCTGACCTTATGGAGCTTTCCTTTATCTTATTTTTGATGTCGTCCGACACGACAAAATAGTCTATACGCCAACCGACATTCTTCTCTCTGGCCTTGAATCTGTAAGACCACCAACTGTAAGCCCCCTCCAGATCGGGGTAGAGATGCCTGAAGCTGTCGGTAAATCCCGCAGATAACAAAAGGGTAAACTTTTCCCTCTCCTCGTCGGAAAAACCGGGGTTCTGTCTGTTGGTCTTGGGGTTTTTAAGGTCTATCTCCTTGTGGGCCACATTGAGGTCGCCGCAGTATACCACGGGCTTTTTGTCCCTGAGACGGGAGAGATACTCCCTCATATCGTCCTCAAATTCACATCTGTAACCCAGTCTTTTGAGACCCTCCTGGGCGTTGGGGGTGTAGCAGCACACGAGGAAATATTTCTCAAATTCCAAAGTTATGACTCTGCCCTCGTCGTCGTGGAGACCTTCAATGCCGTATTTCACATCGATGGGCTCTTCTTTGGTAAAAACAGCGGTGCCCGAATAGCCCTTTTTAACGGCGCTGTTCCAGTACTGATGGTAGCCGGGGGTGTCTATCTCGGCCTGACCCTTCTGCATCTTTGTCTCCTGAAGGCAGAAAACATCGGCGTCTTCAGCCTTGAAAAAGTCGAGAAATCCCTTGTCCAAACAGGCCCTTATTCCGTTTACATTCCAAGATATCAGCTTCATTCTGCCAGCCCAAACTCCTTGTATGTCTTGCCTTCGAGGGTTTTGAAGGTGAACTTTCCGTCCTCGAACACAATGTAGCTTCTCTCGCTGCCGCCTTTAGGCAATGTCACGCTGCCGGGATTGATATAGGTGAAGTCGTCATACTCATTGCAGGCGGGCACATGTGTGTGGCCGCACAGCAGCACATCTCCCCTTCTGAGGGTTGGCGGGGGATTCTGCTCGCCGTAAATGTGGCCGTGGGTGGCGTATATCATGTGTTTTCCGTGGTAGAGTATGGTATAATCAGCCATTATGGGGAATTGCAGCACAACCTGATCTACCTCGGCGTCGCAGTTGCCGCGTACCGATGTGATGCTGTCCTTATACTCGTTGAGCATGTCTATGACCTTTTTGGGGTCGTAAAAATCGGTGAGACCGTTTCTCGGGCCGTGGTAGAGAATATCTCCCAAAAACAGCATTCTGTCACACTTTTCCTCTTTGTATCTCTCCAGAAGCTGACGGCAGTAGACTTCCGAGCCGTGTATATCCGATGCTATAAGTATTTTCATTGTTCCTCCTCACTGCAAATCTATGTTGCATATCCTTATGGGTTGATCGTCGTTTTTGTATCCGAAAACAAAGTCCGAACCGTCAAAATATATGGCGGTTTCGGCGGCGATGCCCGTGCTGACCTTTACAGTCTGCCCGTCGGCATTCTCGTATTTATACTCAAGCGGAAATGAAAAGCATATGTTCCCGTCTATGTCCATCTTTCCGCCGAAAAATCCTCCTGCGTTGACATAGTAGCACTCCTTGGGCTCTCTGCCGAGACCCACCTCGCAGGACGCCCATATGTCGCGGCTGTCCTTGGGCTTGAGAATTATAAGTCCGTTTTTCTCGTCGTATATCGTCTCGAGCTTTGGGAAAAAGCCTTCCTCAAATCTGCCGTCGTTGAAATCGCAGAAATAGGCGGTATAGTATCCGTTCCCGTCATTTTTGATAAGCCCCACCGATGTAAATCCGTTTGGGCTCTGTCCGAAGCCGATATAGGTCTCGTTTTCATTTTTATATACTATTTTAGGGTTTTCGCCCGGCCACTCGGGGGCGTCTATCACCATTTCACCCGCATATATTCTGCATCCCAAGGCTTCGCCGCAAAAAATCAGCGAGCCGTCGTTCCATTTCAAAAGCACCGACGGCACATATATGTCACCGTACTCGTCATAGGTACAGTCCTGTCTCAAGGGCGATGCCGAATGGTCGGTTATCTGATAGACAAATTCCGCCTTGCTGCTGCCGTTTTTGCCGACTACCGTGCGGGTAAATGTTATGATATCGCCTTCGCTCTCGGTTTTGAAATACACATCGGCATACTGTCCGTCGGCCGTCTTTATCTCATGGTAAACCGAGCCGTCAAAGGCGGAAAATCCCGGGTGGAGGGCCGCAAGAAGACCTCTCACTCCCTCTCTGCCCTTAAAAAAATCCTCATCTAAAATGCCGCTCAGCTTTTCAGAGGCCTCTGAGCTCTCAAAGCCCTGCCAGAAAAGGGAAAAATCCACACTTTCCGAACTGCTCCACAGCCTGTATATATCATCGGGATTCTGTCCTTCGGCCATGGCTTTCCAACCCTGCTCCATCATGCAGAGGGCCTTTGTGCTGCCCGAATTGAGGTCAAATCCCTGCCACAATATTCTTCCCGCTGCGTCGATGGCTTTTTCACCGCTTTTTTCAAATTCGTTGACAACTGCGTCTTTGAACCTGCGGTCGGAGCTCATGAGCTCCAAAACCGAACCGTCGCTCATCTCTCCCGAAAGCTCTTCAGAAAATATCACCGCTTCCACATCGGTAAAGGAGGACATAGGCTCCACCCTTGTGCAGCCCGTGAGAATGATAAGCGCGGCAAAAACCGCCGCCGCGATCCTTTTCACATCGTCCACCTCCTTTGTTTACATAAATATCCTATCATACAAACGGTGTTTAGTCAATAAATCTCAAAGTTTTACAAAAATAAAAGGCGGAAAACTCCGCCTTTTATGTGTCTGTATTTTATTTTCTCAAAGCTCTTCTGTCGGTGTAAACCGTGTGCAGCAGCTCGTGGGTCTTGCCCTTGAGAAGTCCGCTGTAAAGAGAGGACATTATGGGGTTTTCCTCGGAATGCTTTATGATGCTCATTCTGTCGGCCTCGTAAAGGCCCGCTCCGCGCTTCTGCTTCATGGCCTTTGTGCCGACGGGCTGACCTGCGCCCGAAACACATCCGCCGGGGCATGCCATGACCTCGACAAAGTGATAGCTGCGCTTGCCCTCCTGCATATCCTTGATAAGGCGCTCGGCATTGGCAAGGCCTGAAACAACAGCTATCTTGATGACGCTTTCACCCACCTCAAGCTCCAGCTCCTTTACGCCTTCAAAGCCTCTTACGCCCTTGAACTCAAGCATCTTGAGAGCGGCGCTCGACTTGTCCTCGGAGACTCTTCTGATGACAGCCTCGGTGACACCGCCTGTTACGCCGAAGATTACGCCTGCGCCCGAGCCTATGCCGAAGGGCTGGTCGACAACCTGGGAATCCAGCTCGGAGAACACTATGCCTGCCTCCTTTATCATCTGACCCAGCTCCTGAGTGGTGATGACAAAATCTGTGGGAGCCCCGTTTTCTCCGATGAACTCCTGGCGCTTGGCCTCGCTCTTTTTGGCTGTGCAGGGCATTACGGCGACGGTTACTATATTCTGCTTGTCGTTTTTATGGTGTTCTTTGAGGACTGCGCCGAACATCTGCATAGGTGAACGGCAGGTGGAGAGATTATTCAAAAGCTCGGGGTGCTTTTCCTCGGCATACTTTACCCATGCGGGGCAGCAGGATGTAAAGAGAGGCAGAGTCTCGGGGTTTTCGAGCCTTGTAAGGAACTCGCCCGTCTCCTCCATTACAGTGAGGTCGGCACCGGTTATTGTGTCGTACACCTCGTCAAAGCCGAGGCGGCGAAGAGCTGCAACTACCTTGCCCATGACATCTTCTCCCGGCTTCATTCCGAACATCTGGCCTATGCCGACGCGGACGGCGGGAGCAACCTGGACTATTACCTTATTCTTGTTGTCGGACAGAGCCTCCCATACGGCTGTAACATCGTTTTTGATGGTTATTGCGCCTGTGGGGCAGACGGCTGCGCACTGTCCGCAGCCTACGCAGCTGGTTGTGGCTATCGGCTCGCCGAAAGCGGGCATGACCTTCATTTTAGATCCGCGGCGCGCAAAGTCTATGGCGCCCACATTCATAACCTCATCGCAGACGCGAACACAGTCGCCGCAGAGAATGCATTTGCTCAGATCTCTTGTGATAGATGCCGAGGAATCGTCGATCTCCGGCTCTGTCTTGGAGTTTTCAAATCTGACATGGCCTACGCCGTAGCGGCGGGCCAGCTCCTGGAGCTTACATGTGCCGTTCTGATTGCAGGTGGTGCAGTCGCGGCAGTGGGAAGAGAGCAGGAGCTCCAGTATCATTTTTCTGTATTTTCTGACCTTGGGAGTGTTGGTGTATATCTCCATGCCGTCTCTCGGCACCGAGGAGCAGGAGGCCTCAATGTCTCCCCACTTGTTTTCGACGACGCACATGCGGCAGGCGCCGTAAGTCGAAAGCTCCGAGTGGTAGCAGAAGGTTGGCAGGTCTATGCCGGCCTTTCTTATGACCTCCAGAATATTCTTTTCATTTTCTATGAGAACGGGCATGCCGTCGATCATCATGGTTCTCGGTTTGATACTCATCTTATTAGGCCTCCTTTATAGCTTTGAACGGGCAGCCTTCCATGCATGCACCGCACTTGATACACTTGTTCTGGTCGATGGTGAAGGGAGATTTTATCTCTCCGCTTATAGCTCCCACCGGACAGTTTCTTGCGCACTTGGAGCAGCCTTTGCAGAGATCCTTGTCGATGTAGATCTTCTTTAAAGCGGTACATGTCTTTGTATCGCATACCTTATCAACTATGTGTCTGACATACTCGTCCCTGAAGTTCTTTATGGTGCTGACTACGGGGAAGGCGGCCGTCTTGCCGAGACCGCACAGGGCTGTCGAAGAAATTGTGTCGGCCAGCTCCAAAAGCAGGTCGAGGTCTTCAAGCTTGCCCTTGCCCGCGACTATTCTCTCGAGTATCTCAAGCATGCGCTTTGTACCCTCACGGCAGGGCACGCACTTGCCGCAGCTTTCGTTCTGAGTGAAGTTCATGAAGAAACGGGCGACTTCCACCATACAGGTGTTTTCGTCCATGACGACGAGACCGCCCGAGCCTATCATGGCTCCGACCTTTTTGAGGCTGTCGAAGTCGAGGGACAGCTCGAGGTTTGTCTCTATGAGGCATCCGCCCGAGGGACCGCCTATCTGAACGGCCTTGAAGCTTTTGCCGTCTCTTATGCCGCCGCCTATGTCATAGATGACCTCTCTGAGCTTTGTGCCCATGGGTATCTCGATAAGACCTGTGTTGACGACATTTCCGGTAAGGGCGAAAGCCTTAGTTCCCGGGCTCTTTTCAGGGCCTATGGAACGGTACCAGTCGGCTCCGTTTACAATGATGGGAGCCACATTGGCGAAGGTCTCGACATTGTTGAGAACGGTGGGCTTTGCAAAAAGACCCTGCTCGACCGTTCTCGGAGGCTTAACTCTCGGCATACCTCTGTTGCCCTCGATGGAGGCCGTGAGGGCCGAGCCCTCGCCGCAGACGAAGGCGCCTGCGCCTCTGTTTATATGCATATCAAAGTCAAAGCCCGAACCGAGAATATTTTTACCCAGTATTCCGCACTCGTACATCTGGTCTATGGCGTTCTGAAGTCTTTCAATGGCCAGAGGATACTCGGCTCTTACATATATATAACCGTTGTGGGCGCCGCAGGCGATACCTGCGATTATCATGCCCTCCAGCATCTTGTGGGGGTCGCCCTCCATGATGGAACGATCCATAAATGCTCCGGGGTCGCCTTCGTCGCCGTTACAGACTATGTATTTTTCCGGCTCTCTCTGTCTTCTGACCTGGCTCCACTTTTTGCCTGTGGGGAATCCTCCGCCTCCTCTTCCGCGGAGGTTGGAGCTGTCTATCTCTGTTATGATCTCATCGGGAGTCATATCAAAAAGAGCCTTTTCCAGTGCGGAATATCCGCCTATGGCGAAATACTCATTTATGGATGTTGCGTCTATATGTCCGCAGTTAGCAAGGGCAAGTCTCGTCTGCTTTTTATAGAAGGGTATCTCCTCCTGCTCCTTGTAGAGCTTGCCGTTCTGCTTGTATCCAAGTCTCTCTATGTATTCGCCGCCTAGAATTGTCTTTTGGACTATCTCCTCACAGTCCTCGGCTTTTACCTTGACATAGAGCCAGCCCTGAGGCTCGATTCTGACAAGGGGACCCATTTCGCAGAAACCGTGGCATCCGCTCTTTTTAAGGCCGATTTCGTCGCCGTGGGGATCTTTTTCCAAAACCACCGAGCACTTTATGCCGTTCTCTTCCATAATTCTCTTGAGTTCGGCGTGTATCTTAAGGGAGCCGCCGGCTACGCAGCCCGTGCCGCAGCAAACGAGAATTTTTCTCTGGTCGGCGGCTTTTTTGTAAACCTCTCTTATATCTATGAGATCCTGTCTGCTCTTAAGCATTTTTTACCTCCCTGAGCTCTTTGAGAATTGTCTCTGCTTTTTCCGGTGTCATCGAAGGATATACATGGTCGTTTATGACCATGACAGGTGCGAGACCGCAGGCACCGAGACACGAAACGGTTTCCACGGTGAACATCAGGTCGTCGGTAGTGTGTTTTTCGGCCGAAAGACCCAGCTCTTTTCTCACATACTCGAGAATCGGCACGGATTTTCTGACATGGCAGGCAGTTCCGTCGCAGATTTTGATGACATACTCACCTTTTGGCTCAAGTGAAAAATTCTCGTAAAATGTCGCAACGGAATAGAGCTTAGCGCGGCTTATCCCGAGTTTTTCCGACACATACGAGAAAATTTCTTTGGGCAGATAGTGATACTTTTCCTGAATATCCTGAAGTATTGCGATAGTTCTCGTCTGAGAATAATCGTTCTTTTCAAGGATTTTGTCAATCACAGAAAAATCAAGCTTATTCATTCTTCCCTCCACAGTATTTTTCGTTATACTTTTATCATACAGTCTTTCTTCGATTATACAACACATATGTGACAAAATCAATAGCGGCAGCTGTTATTTTTTTGTATTTTTGTCATTTTTTCTTTCAAATATCTTTCTCTTTATTTTAAACACTTGATTATATATTTACATTTGTGATAAAATAATATTGTAATTTCTCTGCCAAAAGGAGGAAAATATGGCCTTTCACGAAAATAAACATATAAGTTTTTTCATTCTTTTAGCATATATCGTATTGGCTTTTTTCGCCGCGAAGCTGTTTTTCAGCGTGGTTTTTCCGTGGACAATCCCTCTTATAATCTCGGTTATAATGTCGGCTGTCATAGAAAAACCCGTGAAACACCTTGAAAAAAGAAAGGTTCCGCGAAAAATCGCCTCGGCTGTATGCACCCTTTTTTACCTGACACTTTTCGGAACACTGTGTTATTTTATAGTGTCGGTGACGGTCTCTCAGGTGAAAATACTGGCGCTTGAGCTGCCCGGTCTTGCCGAATCGCTGATGGACAAACTGGAGATAATTCTCGCAAATCTTGAGAAAACCCTTTCCGGTCTGCCTCTCCACAAGCTGGGCATAGATATTTCCAGCCTCGACAGTCTGCTTTCGGGAATAAAGCTGCCCGACTTCAAGGCGTCATACATTATAAATCCCGTGTTCAAGGCGGCGGTCTCCCTGCCGACCATACTCATATCGGTTGTATTTGTATTTGTTTCCACATATTTTCTCACAAGCGAGAGAAAGACCATAACGGCATTTATGGCAAAGCAGCTCTCGCCGAGGGTCAAAGAAGTCCTCGAGGAACTGAGAACATTTATGTATTCCTCGGTTTTCGGCTGGATAAAGGCTCAGCTCATACTCATCTGCATAACCTCTTTTGAGCTGATGGTGGGATTCACACTTATGAAAATCCCCTACGCCTTTCTGCTCGCCATAATAATAGCCATAATCGACGCCCTGCCAATTCTCGGCGTCGGAACGGTGCTCATTCCGTGGGCGGTGATATGTATTTTCACGGGCGATGTTTTAACCGGCGCCCCGCTGTGTCTGATGTACGCCGTGGTTCTCATAGTTAGAAACTCCATAGAGCCAAAGATACTGAGCGTTCAAATTGGCCTTCACCCCTTTGTCACCCTGCTGTGTATCTATTTCGGATATCGTCTCGCAGGCTTCGGCGGAATGTTTTTAGTGCCCTTCACGGTAATTCTGCTGTGCAAGCTTCAGGAACTGGGAGTAATAAAGTTTTTCAAAGAATAAGAAAACAAGCGGAACCTATCAGGTTTCCGCTTGTTCTTTTTTTGCCTCTTCCCTGTCTCTTTTGGCCTTTCTCGCAAGAAAAAGCAGGACGGGACATACGAGCACTCCGACTGTCATTATATATCTGTAAACCAAAAGGAATTCAAAGGCGGCAGTTATGCCCTTGAACATCAAAAGCGATACATTAAAAACTATGGCCACGATGGGAAAAAAGGCCATTTTATGACCTCTGACCTCCTCCACCGCCTCCCTTGCGAATATGGTCAGCATACATATTTTAAAGAGCTGACACACCATGAATACCACCGCCATGAATATCTCCAGCCTTTGAAAAAAGCTTGAAAGGGTCACGAGGCTGACCACGGCATAGGAGGGGAAATAGAGCTGCGACGCAAAGGGAACTCCCAGCACCGCCATATTGTTGGCGAAAAACACGGCGAGAAACACCGAACAGAATATGACCGAGGCTCTAACCCCGTTTTGCCCTTTTTGGCCCTCGGTGCACCTGTTTATCATAAATACCGCGAAAAATCCCTCGGCAAAGGGGAACATGAATGAAGTAAAGGCTCCGTTTAAAAAGTTCAGTATTCCCTTTTGGAATATTGGCAAAAGCAGTGTGAAATCTGCCTGATGCACCGACGAAAGGGCGGCGAAAATCATCATTGCCGCCGTCAGCGGAAAAAGTATCTCGGCGCATCTTGCCAAAACCGTCACGCCTTTTATGCCTATATACATGACGCTGGCTGCGATAAATGCGGCTATTATTATATGAGGAGTGAGCACCAGATTCATCTGAGATATGAAAAGTATCAGCACCGCCTGAGACACCGACGCCACAAATATTGAAAATATTTCCAAAATGAGCATGAGAGTCTTTTCGTATTTTGCTCCGCATCCGTTCTTCAGCGTATTGCTCATATACAATTTATAAATTGGAAGAGAGGCGAGACCTCCCGCCAAAAAAGCCAAATAAGCGTCTTTTCCCGCCTCGTTTTGCCCTCCTATGGTGGCGATGCTTCCGAATATATATATTGTATAGAGGGCAAAGCTCTGATATGTGCCTATTTTGTTTTTCATTTTACCTCCCTGAAAGCCGAAATGATACCATCAATGGGTGGTGTGGGTATATTCTCTCCGACAGCCACAAAGGCGCTCAAAATCAGCATGGCGAGAGCTATTATCAGCTCGGCCTTTTTCATTTTTGTTCCCTCTCTGTTTTCTATGAGAAAACCCAGCGAATAAATCAATATGACCGAAAGTATTTTCATCTCTCACCTCAGCTCTTCATCTCTCTGCCGTTGTCTATTACTGCGCTTTCCGCCTTGACCTCAAACTCTGCGCCCTGATATATTCTGTCAAGATCTGCGTCCTTGAGGTCGGCCGTCTCGGAATATCCCGCCGTAACCTTCTGCATAATTCCCAAGACATCGCTCTTGTACTCCGCCGAAAGTCTCTCCAGAGTTTCTTTCAGCTCCTTTTCCATGTGAGCCGTGAGAAGCTTTTCTTCTTCTTTGTCGGAAAAGTCCTCCTTTTTGTTCTCCCTTTCGGTCAGGCTGTATTTGCCCGTGAACTTCACCTTTACCGTAAGTTTTCCGTCACTGTACTCGGGTTTTATCGAACAGGCTCTGTCTTTTATTTCAAAGGCCACCATGTCATTTCCGTCCTTTACGGTGACGGTGCCGCCCGTGCTGCCGTCTCCCGACATGAGCATAAAGTTTCTCGTGTCCTTTTCGTCTATTACACCTTCAAGTTTACCTCCCTTGAACACGGCTGTGCCCACCGATTTGGGATCTTCGAGATTTTCAAAGGAAACTACCGGCAGATAGGCGTCCATGCCCCTCTCCATCAAAAGAGATTTGAATTTGTAAAGCTCTACGGCGGGGGCTACACATTTTTCCGCCGCCGACTTCAAAAGCTCGGCGTTTTCAAAGGACACGACTGCCTTCGGCTTGTCCCCGTTTCCCTCAAAAAGCTCCTCGCCTGCCTTTTCGGTAATCATAACCTGCATGGAAAGTCTTATGTCATTGTGTCTTATAAAATAATCTATGGCGTCGTTTATACCATCTTCGGCCAGTTCCCTGTCTATCATTAGCACCTGCATATGGCCGAAATAGAGCTTTCTCCCCGCCGCTGCGGTAGATTTTTCCACCGCCTCGGTGATGGTGTCGCCCTCACGGCTGACCGCCTTTGACACGGGAGATGTGCCCTCCCCCGACTGAACATCGGCTATCTCTATTATCGTGTTGTACTTCTCTCCGTTCTCGCCTTTTTTTAAAAGCATTCCCGTGACTATGGCGATATCGCCCGTCTCTTTGTAGTCGTAGCAGCCTCCGAGAGTCAGAATAAGGACGAGAGTAAATATTATTTTGACTGTTCTCATTTTTTTCTCCCCAAAAATCTGCCGCTCGGTTTCATTCTGCTCCACGCCGTCCTTACAAATGTGTCCTCCTTGCCCGCCGAGCGATAACTGGTTATATTGCTCAGTATCGACACGCCGAAGGAATAAGTGGAAGCCATCCACGCCAAAAGCCACAGCATACCTATTATATATCCGTAAAGTCCCATGACAGAGGCCAGACATATGAGAATTATCCTCATCACCGTCACAAGGCTTCTGAAATTTGACACCATAAGTCCCGTTATTCCCGACAGCGCCACCACGATTATCATGGGGGCCGACACAAATCTCGCCTCGACAGCCGCCTGACCCAAAATCAGCGCGCCCACTATGCCCATGGTTTGACCTATTACATCGGGAGTCCTCTTTGCCGCCTCTCTCAGCACATCGAAGGCAAACAGCAAAAACAGCGCCTCCAAAAATGTGGGAAAGGGTACATTGTCCCTTGCCTCGGCTATGCTGAAAAGCAGAGCGGAGGGCAGCATCTCCATGTGATAGGTGATGAGGGCCACATACACAGGCAGAGCCGAAAGAGATATAAACAGGCTTATCATTCTGACAATTCGTGAAAAAGAGGCGTAAAAAGGATTGACATAATAGTCCTCGGGGGACTGAAACTGCTCGGCGATTATGCATGGGGCGGTAAGTGCCACGGGCGTACCGTCCACCATAACCGCCACTCTTCCCTCCAAAAGCTTTGCCGCCAGCACATCGGGCCTTTCGGTCTTGCCCATGAGGTCAAATAGCGGCAGTCTCTTGTCGGCTATCATCTCCTCTATATAGCTGGAGCTCATTATTCCGTCTATCTTGACCTGGGACAGCCTGTGCTTTACCTTTTGCAGCACATTTTCGTCGGCAATGCCGTCTATATAGCAGACACAGCATATGGTGTTGGACACATCTCCGAGACTCATAAAGGAGAACTTTAGTTTCGGCGTCTTGAGTTTTCTCCTGACCAGAGATATGTTCTGCATTATGCCCTCAGTAAATCCCTCTTTGGGGCCTGTCACTATCTTTTCGCTGCCCGGTTCACTGATGCTTCTCAGGGCGAAGCCCTTTGTATTTATGACGAGGGCCATGTCAGCCCCCTCGCAAAGCACCGCCGTATCGCCGTAGAGTATGCCGAGATATATGTCCTCAAAGGTCTTGGCTATCTTGATGTCGTTGGCCTGAAGAATTCGCGTTTTTAAAAATGAAATCTCCTGCCCTTCGGGAATTTTATCGTCCCACAGCACCAGAGGCTTTATCACAGCCTCGTTGACTACGGGAGTTGACACCATGCCGTCGCAGAAAAACGCGCAGCACCTAAGTCCGCCCCCTGTCTCCAGTGGTCTTGAAATAAATGTATTGTCATTTTTAAACACATCTTTCATGTGTTTTATGTTTTCATCTAAGTTTTTGCTTATATTTTCCACCTTGTCACCTCTGTGCCTTTTACAATATATTGTGTTCATATTTTTTCCAAATAACCGCTCTGCGGAAAATATAAAAAAATATTTTTTACAATATCTATTGACATTCAATATTATATATCGTATAATATTGTCAAACATATAAAGGAGGTGTTTTGCATGAGCATTTCCCTTGGCGGAACCCTTTTGGAG
>ERZ779866.1094-NODE-1094-length-28496-cov-5.321121_pt1 | contig 28496 bp, 26 predicted proteins | sample MGYA00511248_ERZ779866 | MGnify/ENA primary metagenome ERZ779866 (study PRJEB29588, sample SAMEA2155758) | human gut metagenome | biome: human gut; feature: human-associated habitat; material: faeces | place: Denmark | collected 2008/2010 ... | reverse complement strand
TTTGAAAAAAGGCGGCAGAATCGACAGCTTCACCCATTTTGCCGGCTCGCTTCTCGGCATCAAGCCGATTATCGAGATGACCAAGGAAGGCCTTAAAATAGTAAAAAAGGCCCGCGGAAATCCCAAGGCCATAGAAAGTCTTATTGAATTTGCGAAGTCCGACAAAGACAGAATTTGGGGAAATACTCTTCATGTCGCCTGTGTAGGCAGCACGAGAGAACAGCTTGAAGAGCTCAAGTCGGCGCTTCGTAAAGCGACCGGCATAGATAAAATATATGAATACACCGTCGGCTGCACTCTTGCCTGCCATTCGGGCGACGGCGTATTCGGACTGGGATATTTTACAAAATAAAAAGCTTTATAAAAACAACTAACCACCGTGGCAAAGTGGCTGAAGCTTTGCCCCGGTGGTGAAAGGTTGTATTCTGCGTTTTGACCACGCGAGAATGAAAGAGAGATATGAAAAGTTAGATAAAGCTTTTTAAAACGCCTGCCGTGGGGGATATATGCCGTGTCGTGCTTTATGCACCATATATCCCTCACATCTCGGCTTTTGCGGAGTAGAAGTGCTGCAGTGCAGCTGACTGTTATGACTGTATGATAAAATCCGCTTGAAGGAGTTAACCTTACGACAGACAATAAAAAAGGGCGTACCACTGCAAATCAGCGATACGCCTCCGTCATGTGACCTGAAAGATTCCCGCCCTTTCGGCGGTTGCTTCGTCGGCGCCATATAAAATGGCTTTCCAGAGTTTCGTCAAAATTCGGTACTTTTTGCCTGAGAGTTTACGCGAAATCACCTTCGGCGCCATACTTAAATGGTCTCTCCCAAATTTCTCATCCGAACATTTTCAATTTACATCTGATATTATATCAGATATTTTTATTTTGTCAATACCTTTTAAGATATTTTTTTATTTGATTTTTTCCAAGGTTTTTCTGCGTATTTTGTTTCAATTTCCGACAAAATATGATATAATTTAGGGTATGAAATTATTCAGTCAAGAGGAAAATATAATGCCTAAAAAAAATTTCTACAAGCTGTCTGATGAAAAGAAAAACTCCATAACAAAAGCCGCCATAGAAGCTTTCAGAGAGCACAATTATCAGGACATAAGCATAAACAAGCTGATAGAAAAGATGGGGATATCCACAGGCAGCTTTTATCTTTATTTCAATGATAAAAAAGACCTTTATTTTTATATACTGTCTCTGTTTTTAGAGGATATCCGAAGAGAGACCGGCATAGAACACAAAAAAATAGATATAACCGATCTCGAAAACAACTTAAAAGGCTCGGAAGTTCTTCAAAAATTCGAGCATGACCCTCTGCACAAAGCCATCTTTATAGACAACTTCAACAACGCTCCGCCTAACATCAAAAGAGACTGGGATTTTGAAAAGCTCATCGGCGAAAATTATCTCGACCTATATGATTACAGCATGTTTGAAAATCCCGCAATCAGAGATGAATACAGAGAAAACAAGGAGCTTTTAATGGCCATGTTTATCTCGATAAAATCCGTCGTTGAGCAGTTTGTGCCCTTCGCAAAAAACCACGACGAGTACATAAGGCTTTTCAGCATATGCCACAATATAATACACGACGGCATAACAAGACCTGTTTCAAAAGACCGATAACAATCGGTCTTTTTTATACCCTTTCAGAAATAGTTATTTTTTTAACTTTTTAAGTGATAAACAGGCAATATTTCAATATTTTATTCTTTTTTATACACTTTTACCTCGATTTTATAACATTATTTACAATTTATCTATTGAACTTAAATTTTAATTGTATTATACTAAAACAGTCGGCCGTATTTGCAATACGGCTTAAAATTTTAGGAGGTAAGTATGCAGGAAAAAACACACAACAAGCTGGCCCACGAAAATGTAGGCAAGCTTATTTTTAAAATGTCTGTACCCGCCATGTTCTCCATGCTGATACAGGCCCTTTACAACATAGTCGACAGCGCCTTCGTCGCCCGAATCGGTACCGATGCCCTTACGGCAGTTTCGCTGGCTTTCCCTATTCAGATACTTATTGTGGCTGTGGCAGTCGGCACGGGTGTCGGCGTAAATTCCCTTATCTCGAGAAGGCTCGGTGAAAAAAGGCAGGCTGAAGCCGACAGCGCCGCAACCCACGGCATAATTTTGGCAGCTCTCAGCGCCATCCCCTTCATTCTCTTCGGCGTCTTCTTTTCAAGAGGATTCTCTGCCGCCTTCACCGCTTCCGAAACGGTCGCTTCCTACGGCGCCACATATCTCTTTATCGTATGCGTATTCAGCTTTACCAACACCATTCAGATCATGATGGAAAAGGTTTTGCAGGCCACCGGCAACATGATATGGCCCATGATATTTCAGCTCATAGGCGCTGTTCTCAACATAATTTTAGACCCCATACTCATTTTCGGCTACTTCGGCTTTCCCGCAATGGGCGTCGCCGGCGCCGCTATCGCAACGGTTTTCAGCCTTTTTGTGGCAATGGTATTCAGTCTCTATGTGGCAATGTGCAAAAGCCACGGCGTAAGCTTTCATCTCAAAGGCTTTAAGTTCAATATGCGCACGGTGAAAAATATTTACGCCGTCGGCGCTCCCTCCATCGTCATGCAGAGCGTCAGCTCAGTTATGAACATGGGTCTCAACGGTATTCTCGCCGCCTTCTCCGACACAGCCGTCGCCATTTTGGGCATATACTACAAGCTCCAGTCCTTTGTGTTCATGCCTGTATTCGGACTCAACTCTGGTGTAATGCCCATATTGGGATTTAACTACGGAGCACGCAACAAAAAAAGGTTTATGTCGGCATTTAAGATAGCTCTCATATCGGCAGCCGCCATTATGACGGTGGGCTTTGCGGTATTTAACCTCATCCCCATTCCCCTCTTGAGCATATTCAAGGAGTCGGGAGCCGAAGCCGCCTCGTCAGAGCTTGTAACACTCGGTGTACCCGCCCTCAGGACCATAAGCCTCTCCTTTATTCCCGCGGCATTCAGCATCATATGCTCCACCATGTTTCAGGCCGCAGGCAAGGGCAAAAACAGCCTTATTATTTCTCTTGCCCGTCAGCTTATACTCATTCTCCCCATGGCTTACTTCTTCTCTAAAATAAGCCTCGAGGCCGTATGGTACGCTTTCCCCGCCGCCGAAATCGCCGCTCTTGTCATGAGCCTTGTAATTTCGGTTTCATTCTACAAAAAGCATATCGCAAATCTTGATAAAAATATCTAACCGTTAAAAGACCCTTCGGGGTCTTTTTTGTGTCCTTTTCTCTATTGACTATTTCCCATTTATGTTGTACCATAGTGGTAGTACGAAAATATAAAGAGGTGCCATTTTATGGAGCTTCCATACATTATAAACATACAGAAATACTCAATCCACGACGGCGACGGCATAAGAACCACCGTCTTTTTCAAGGGCTGCGGTCTGCGCTGTCTGTGGTGTCACAACCCCGAAAGCCAGAGCTTTGAAAAAGAGCTTATGTTCTCCGACGAAAAATGCGTCGGCTGCGGCTCATGCAGCCGCTTCTGTCCCGAGCACGCCATCGAAATAGAAAGCGACGGCAAAGCTCACACAAACCCTTTGAAATGCGTCCGCTGCGGCGAGTGCTCCGACTTCTGCTTAAATGACGCCCGAGAGATGACGGGAAAACAGTATACTGTGCCCGAGCTTTTAAAGGAGCTGGAAAAAGACAGAATCTTCTACGAGCAGTCGGGGGGCGGCGTAACCCTTTCGGGCGGCGAGGTCATGGCTCAAAATCCCGATTACATAGAGAGCCTTGCGAAAGCCCTCAAAAACCGCGGCATAAGCGTTGTGATAGACACCTGCGGCTTTGCCCCCTTTGAGAATTTCGAGAGAATACTGCCTTATACAGACATGTTCTTATACGATGTAAAGCACATCGACCCCGAAATGCACAGAAAATTCACAGGGCAGAGCAACGAGCTGATACTTGAAAATCTCAAAAAACTGAGCGACAGAAACGCCCCGATAAATATCAGAATTCCCACCGTCGAAGGTGTCAACGCCGACGACATATCTATGGGAAACATAATAGCTTTTCTCAAAGACAACATAAAGGTAGCCAAATTAAATCTCCTGCCCTATCACAACACGGGCAGCCACAAATACCGCAAGCTCTCGAGGGAGAGCGTTCTCTTCTCCGCCCCTTCTGCCGAAAGAATGGAGGAGCTCAAGAGAAGATTTGAAAACGCGGGATTTCAAAATGTAAAAATCGGAGGTTAATATATGGAACTTAGAGGTATGAACGACCGCATCAAAATGCTGCGTCAGCAGAGCGAGACGACAGTGCCCAGAATATACATGGAGCGCGCCCTGCTCATGACCGACGCTTACAAAAAATATGAGGGCAGCGTATCTATCCCCGAACTGAGAGCCCTCTCCATGAAAGAGATATTCAGCCGCAAAAAGCTAAATATCGAGCCGGGCGAGCTCATCGTCGGCGACAAGGGCGACGGTCCCCAGGCCACCCCCACCTTCCCCGAGCTGTGCTGCCACACTCTGGAAGATATGCATGTCATGAACGACCGCGAGCTTATATGCTTTAAAGTGTCCGACGAGGATTTGAAAAATCAGAAAGACATCATAATCCCCTACTGGGAAAAGCGCTCCATAAGACACAAGATTCTCGAAAACATGAAGCCCATATGGAAGGACTGCTATGAGGCAGGTATCTTCACCGAGTTTATGGAGCAGAGAGGCCCCGGACATACCGTCGGCTCCGACAAGATATACAACAAGGGATTTTTGGACTACAAGGCCGACATTGAAAAGGCCATAGACAACCTCGACTTTTTAAACGACGAAGAGGCTCTCGAAAAGCGTGACGAGCTCAAAGGCATGAGCATCATGTGCGATGCCGTCATCATTTTGGGTGAGAGGTACGCCGCTCTTGCAAGAGAGATGGCCGAAAAGGAGACCGATGAAAAGAGAAAGGCAGAGCTTTTGCAGATAGCTGAAAACTGCTCGGTGGTCCCCGCCCACAAGCCCGAGACCTATTGGCAGGCCATTCAGATGTACTGGTTTGTCCATCTCGGAGTTACGACAGAGCTCAATCCCTGGGACGCTTACAGCCCCGGAAGGCTCGATCAGCACCTCTACCCCTTCTATCAGAGAGACTGTGAAAAGGGCATTCTGGACGATTACAAGGCCAAGGAACTTTTGGAGTGCCTGTGGGTCAAGTTCAACAATCAGCCCGCACCTCCCAAGGTCGGCATCACCCTAAAAGAGAGCAGTACATACACAGATTTTGCCAATATAAACACAGGCGGCATAACTCCCGACGGCAGAGACGGAGTAAACGATGTCAGCTACCTGATTCTCGACTGCATGGATGAGATGAAGCTTTTGCAGCCCAGCTCCAATGTGCAGATAAGCCGCAAGACTCCCCAGAAATTCCTAAAGAGGGCCTGCGAAATCTCCCGCAAGGGCTGGGGGCAGCCCGCCTTTTACAATACCGAAGCCATAATTCAGGAGCTTCTCAACGCGGGAAAATCCATTGAGGACGCCCGCAAAGGCGGCACCTCGGGCTGTGTTGAGACAGGCGCTTTCGGCACCGAGGCATATATTCTCCAGGGCTACTTCAACCTGCCCAAGATTTTGGAGATAACCCTCAACAACGGCTTTGACAAGGTGAGCGGCAAACAGCTCGGTCTCAAGCTGGGCAATGCCACAGATTTTGAAAGCTACGAGCAGCTTTTTGACGCCTACAAAAAACAGGTGGAGCACTTTGTAAACATCAAGGTCGAAGGCTCCAACATGATAACCAAAATATACGCAAAATACATGCCCGCCCCCTTCCTGTCCATCATCACCGATGACTGCATAAAGTCGGGTAAGGACTACAACGCAGGCGGCGCCCGTTACAACACCAACTATCTCCAGGGCGTCGGCATAGGCACCATAACCGACAGCCTTGCCGCCATAAAGTACAATGTCTTTGACAAAAAGCGCTTTACGATGGCAGAGCTCATGGAAGCTATGGAGCACAACTTTGAAGGCTATGAGGTGATACACCATCTTGTGTCCTCCAAAACTCCCAAATACGGCAACGACGACGATTACGCCGACGACATAATGAAATCCGTCTTTGACTTCTATGAAAAGACCGTCACAGGCAGGGACAACATGAAAAACGGCATGTGGCGCATCAATATGCTGCCCACCACCTGCCATGTCTACTTCGGCGAGGTCATGAATGCAAGCCCCAACGGCAGACTTGCAGGCAAGCCTGTTTCCGAGGGCATATCCCCCGAAAAGGGAGCCGACACCAAGGGCCCGACGGCCGTTATAAAGTCGGCGTCCAAGATGGACCACCTGAGAACGGGCGGTACCCTTCTCAATCAGAAGTTTACACCCAGCGTTCTGGCAGGCGAGGAAGGTCTCGACCAGCTTGCCAACCTTATAAGATCCTATTTCAGCCTCGACGGACACCACATTCAGTTCAATGTCGTCGACCGCGAGACACTTATCAAGGCACAGCAGAACCCCGCAGAATACAAAGACCTCATCGTTCGAGTGGCAGGGTACAGCGATCATTTCAGAAATCTCAGCCGTGCCCTTCAGGACGAAATAATAGCGAGAACAGAACAGAGCTTTAATTAAGGAGGAAAAACTTATGAAAATCGGATTTATCGGCTGCGGAAATATGGCAAGCGCCATAATGGGCGGCATTATCAAAAGCAATATCGTCCCCGCCGCAGACATCATCGGCTCCGACGCCTTTGCCCCCACCCTTGAAAAGGCAGCCAAAAACCTGGGAATAGCCACTACAAGCTGCAACAAAGAGGTTGCTAAGGAAAGCGATGTGCTTTTTCTGGCTGTAAAGCCCCAGTTTTACGCCGATGTCATTACAGAGATCAAGGACATTGTGAAGCCCTCGGTGGTGGTTGTCACAATAGCTCCCGGCTGGTCTTTGGAAAAGCTCAAAGAGACCTTCGGCAAGGACATTAAAATCGTCCGCACCATGCCCAACACCCCCGCCATGGTTTTGGAAGGCATGACAGCCGTATGCCCCAATGAGTTTGTCACAAAAGATGAGCTTGACTATGTTATGAAGCTCCTGTCCTCCTTCGGCAAGTGTCAGGTCATAAAAGAATACCTCATCGACGCCGTCATCGTGGCTTCTGGCAGCTCCCCTGCCTTTGTGTATATGTTTATCGAGGCTTTGGCAGACGCAGCCGTAATACAGGGTATGCCGAGAGATATGGCATATAAGTTTGCCGCTCAGGGCGTTTTGGGCAGCGCCAAAATGGTTCTCGAAACAGGACTCCACCCCGGCGCCCTCAAGGATATGGTCTGCTCCCCTGCCGGCACAACCATAGAGGCCGTCAGAGTTCTGGAGGAGAGAGGCTTCAGAAGCAGCATAATAGAAGCCGCCGTGGCCTGCGCCGAAAAATCCAAGAGCATGTAATTGCATACAAGAAAAGCTCCCTTTTAGGGAGCTTTTTATTTTGCCATAGCCGTCCTTTTATCTCTTTTCGGCTCTTACTATCAGCATCATGGGGCGCCTCATCTCGTCGGCCATGCCCTCTATGTGCATCATGTCGGCGGCAGGCGCAGGCTCTTTTACAGCCGTTATCTCAAAACCTGTCTCCAAAAGTCCCATGAGTATCTGAGTCAGCGTATGGTGCTGTTTTTTTACCTTGTGGCCGAGAAATACCGTCTCCCTCTCTCCGGGATAATAGTATCCGTCAACAGGCCAGTATTTTGCCTTTCCGTCTTCGCCGTATACCCAGTCCTCATTGACTCCTGCCGTAAACACGGGGTGCTCTATATTGAACACAAAAACCCCGCCTTTTTTCAGGGCTCTGTAAACCTTTTCGTATACAGGTTTCAGATTTTCTATATAGTGCAGCACGAGATTTGAAACCACGGCGTCGTACTCTTCCGATCCCATTTCCATGGTCTCTATATCGGCCACGGCATACTCTATTTTGCCGTCGGCGTTTCGCTTTTGCGCCTCGGCTATCATCTTTTCACTGCCGTCTACGCCTTTTACATACTCGGCTCCGTTTTCCGCCGCATATTTACAGTGCCAACCATAGCCGCAGCCTATGTCGAGCACCTTTTTCCCTTTAAAATCGGGCAGAAGGGGTTTAAGCACATACCACTCCCCCGCCATTTCAAGTCCCGAGCTTCTCGCCATACTGCCGTAGGAATCGAAAAAGCTCTGATTATCATATATATTCATTTTATCTCCTCAAAAAATACGCCGCGGAAATAACTTCCGCGGCATGTGTTTTAAATCCTTTAGCCTATTTCCTCTGTGGCCTTTTTCAGCATTTCTATGATGTTTATATGCTGGGGACATACTGCCTCACAGGCGCCGCAGGCCACGCACTGTCTCGGGTCTTTGCCCTCTTTGACCATGGCCTCAAAATTCTCGTGTCCCTTTTCCTTTCCGTCATACAGCGACGCATTGTTCCACACGGCGAATGTCTTGGGGATATCCACGCCGTTGGGACAGGGCATGCAGTACTGACAGGCGGTGCAGGGCACCTTTATAAGGCTGTTGTAGGCGTCACGGACATCGGACATGAGTTTGAGTTCCTTTTCGTCCATAGCTCCCACCTCTACTGTATCGAAGATGCGGAGGTTGTCCTCAACCTGCTCCATATTGGATACGCCCGAAAGCACGGTTGCCACTTCGGAGTGATTGCACAGCCATCTGAAAGCCCATTCCACGGGAGAACGCTTTGTCTCAAACTCGTCATAGAGCTTCTGGACATTGGCGGGAGCCTTTGCAAGTCTGCCGCCCAAAAGACCTTCCATGATGACGACGGGAATACCCTTGCTGCCTGCAAGCTCAAGGCCCTTTGTGCCTGCCTGGTTGTTTATATCCATAAAGTTGTACTGAATCTGGCACATATCCCAGTCGTAGTCGTTGATAATCTCCTCAAAGACCTCATATTTGTCGTGGAAAGAGAAGCAGGCATATTTGATCTTGCCCTCATTTTTGAGCTTTGTCAAAAAGTCTGTAATACCGAGCTTCTTGGCGTTATCCCATCTCTCCTTGCTGAGAGCGTGGACGAGATAGAAGTCGATATGGTCGGTCTGGAGCTTGGAAAGCTGCTCGTCAAAGTATTTCTGCAGATCTTCGGGTTTTTCACAGAGCCATATGGGGAGTTTTGTGGCAAGGTGTACTCTCTCGCGGTAGCCGTCTTTTAAAGCCTTACCGACGACATACTCGCTGTTTCCGCCGTGATAGGGATAGGCTGTATCGACATATGTAACGCCGCCGTCTATGGCCCTTCTTATCATTTTAATGGCCTCTGCCTCGTCTATCTTTGTCTTGTCGTCTCCCACTATCGGAAGTCTCATGCAGCCTACGCCGAAGGCCGAAAGCTCAATGCCCAGCTTGCCGAATTTACGGTATTTCATAATTATTCCTCCGTTCTGTTCTTCATCAGATATAACAATATATGTCCTCTTGTTTTTCCGTGCGTATCTGCGCACTGCATTTTTATTAACTATATTATATCAATTTTTGATTTAAATTTCAATAGCGTTTTGCACAATTCAGGACTGATTATTTTCATTTTTACAGCGAGATATACAAAAAGTCCCCGCGCATATGCACGGGGACTTACAACTTAACTTAAAGCTTATTTCTTGTTGGAAAGATACTCGTGGATGCTTGCGGCAGCTGTCTTGCCTGCGCCCATAGCGAGGATAACAGTTGCAGCGCCTGTTACGGCGTCACCGCCGGCATAAACGCCTTCTCTGGTGGTCTGGTTGGTTTCTTCGTTGACAACCAGACAGCCTTTCCGGTTGGTTTCCAGACCCTTTGTGGTGCTGCGGATCAGAGGGTTCGGGGATGTACCGATGGACATAACCACTGTATCTACGTCGATGACGTAGTTGGAGCCTTCCACAGGTACAGGGCTTCTTCTGCCGCTGGCATCAGGTTCGCCCAGTTCCATTTTCAGACATTCGATACCGCATACCTGACCATTGCCGTTATCCAGGATTTTCACAGGATTGCGCAGCAGGTGGAATTCGATGCCTTCTTCTTTTGCGTGATGGATTTCTTCCAGACGAGCGGGCATTTCTTTTTCGGAACGACGGTAAACGATGTAAACTTTTTCCGCACCCATTCTCTTCGCGCATCTTGCAGCGTCCATAGCTACGTTGCCGCCGCCTACAACAGCAACAGCTTTGCTATGGCGGATAGGTGTGTCGTAATCGGAAATATATGCTTTCATCAGGTTGATACGAGTCAGGTATTCGTTAGCGGAGTATACGCCTACCAGTGCTTCGCCGGGGATACCCATGAAGGAAGGCAGGCCTGCGCCGGTACCGATGAATACAGCATCATAACCCATATCTTCGATGATTTCGTCGATGGACAATACTTTGCCGATAACCATGTTTGTCATGACTTCAACACCCATGGCAGAGAGTTTATCAATTTCTTTCTGCACGATCGTCTTAGGCAGACGGAATTCGGGGATACCGTAAACCAGTACGCCGCCGGCTGTGTGGAATGCTTCAAAAATGGTTACCGCATAGCCTTCTTTTGCCAGGTCGCCAGCACAAGCCAGAGAAGAAGGACCGGAACCGATAACGGCAACTTTCTTGCCGTTCTGGGCGGGTTTTTCAGGCATTTCGTCGCAGTTTGCCATGTACCAGTCAGCCACGAAACGTTCCAGACGACCAATAGCAACAGCTTCGCCTTTGATAGCGCGCACGCATTTGGATTCGCACTGGCTTTCCTGAGGACAAACACGACCGCAGACAGCAGGCAGAGCGTTTGTGGAAGTGATGATCTTATAAGCTGCCATAAAGTCGCCTTTTGCCACTTCCGCGATGAATTCGGGAATGCGTACGTTTACGGGACATCCGCTGACACAGGGTTTGTGTTTGCAGTTCAGACAGCGGGTAGCTTCTTCCATGGCCATTTCCGCTGTGTAGCCCATGGCTACTTCTTCAAAGTTTTTATTTCTCACATCAGGTGCCTGTTCAGGCATTTTGATTTTTTCCAAGCTCATGTTTGCCATTGTTTCCGTCCTCCTTAGTGAATCAAGTCGTGTGCCATTTTATCCATGCGGCAGATATGTTTTTCAGTCAATTCTGCTTCTTCTTTCTTGTAAACGGAGTTGCGGTTCATCAGTTCGTCAAAGTCCACCTGATGTCCGTCGAAGTCGGGGCCGTCTACGCAGGCAAATTTGATTTCGCCGCCAACGGTGACACGACAGCCGCCGCACATGCCTGTACCGTCGATCATGATGGGGTTCAGGCTGACAATGGTCTTGATGCCGTAAGGTTTTGTGGTGAGGCTGACAAATTTCATCATGGGGATAGGGCCGATGGCAATGACAACGTCGTACTGGTTGCCAGCTTCGATGAGGGATTTCAGCTTGTCTGTAACGAAGCCTTTTTCGCCTTTTGTGCCGTCATCGGTCATCAGGTAGTAGTTATCGGAAACAGCACTCATTTCCTCTTCCAGAATGACAATGTCTTTGTTCCGGAAGCCTGCAATGACGTCTACTTCCACACCCAGTTCGTGGAGGGCTTTTGCCTGAGGATAAGCGATGGCACAGCCTACGCCGCCGCCTACAACAGCAACTTTCTTGAAGCCGTCATATTCTGTGGCAACACCCAGAGGGCCTACAAAGTCACGGATGGAGTCGCCAACTTCTTTGGCTGCCAACAGTTTTGTGGACAGACCAACTTTCTGGAAGATGATGGTGACGGTGCCTTTTTCTCTGTCATAATCAGCGATGGTCAGAGGGACACGTTCGCTGAACTCATCTACGCGAAAAATAATAAACTGCCCCGCTTTGGCTTTTTTCGCCACAAAAGGGGCTTCGATCTCAAGCAGTGTCACAGCACTGTTTAATTCTTTTTTATTGACAATGCGAAACATCTTTGCAACTTCCTTTCTTCTTTAGACTTTCTTTTGCAGGTGATTTTTGTTAGAATTATCATAACATAAATTCAGACGGCGTGATATGGATAAAACGCCGTTTTTCTGGAAGTGCAATGAAGGTAAGTTTATGGTTTTTGAATAAAATGTGGGACAAAAAACGTCCCAATCAAAAGGAGGAAATGAACGTGCAGAAAAGATATACCTTTGAGGATTTGCGGGACATCATCGAACAGCTCCGCAGTGAGAATGGATGCCCTTGGGATAAGGTGCAGACCCATGAGAGTCTGCGGGCGGATATGCTGGAGGAAGCCTATGAAGCGGTGGATGCCATTGATAAAGGCGATATGGACAACCTGAAGGAAGAACTGGGGGATGTGCTTATGCAAGTTGTATTCCATTCTTCCATCGAAGCCCAGAAAGGCGGCTTTACACTGGATGATGTCATTCAAGGCATCTGCGAGAAAATGGTTTATCGCCATCCTCATGTGTTCGGGGAAATTTCCGTGGATACGGCAGAACAGGTGCTGGTGAACTGGGAAGCGTTGAAGAAAAAGGAAAAACACATGCAGACTCAGACAGATGTCCTCAAAAGTGTGCCTGATGCGCTGCCTGCCCTGACCCGTGCCAAAAAGGTGCAGAAGAAAGCGGCAGACGTTGGATTTGATTTTTATGAAGCCGGCGGCGCCATGGAAAAAGTGGCGGAGGAAATCCGGGAGCTCCAGGAGGCTGTGGAACAGCCTGACGGCAATATAGAGGAAGAATTCGGTGATATTTTGTTTGCACTTGTGAATGTAGCAAGGTTTTTGAAAATAAATCCCGAGTTTGCCTTGACAAAAGCCACCAAAAAGTTTATAAATAGATTTGAGTATGTTGAGAATTCAGCCCTTTCGGAGGGAAAGCAGCTTTCCACAATGACTCTGGAGGAAATGGATTTGCTCTGGGATCAGGCAAAAATTGCCCTATCCAAGAAACTTTAATAGATTTATTTAGGAGGACTAACACAATGAACAAATCTGAATTAGTTGCAGCGATTGCTGAAAAGGCGGAAATGAGCAAAAAGGACGCTGAAAAAGCACTGAAAGCTTTCGAAGATGTTGTAACAGAAGAACTGGCAGCAAACGGCAAAGTACAGCTGGTAGGCTTTGGCACATTCGATGTAGCTGAAAGAGCAGCTCGCGAAGGCAGAAACCCTCAGACAGGCGAAGCAATGCCCATCCCCGCTTCCAAAGCACCCAGATTCAAAGCAGGTAAAGCTTTGAAAGATGCGATCAACAAATAATTTGATTTGATTGTTTTTGAAACGCTTTCTCGTCCTGAGAAAGCGTTTTTTTGAAAGAGAAAAAGAGGTGAAGGAAAATGGCTTCCAGCAAAGAATATTTGCAGTTCTTACTGGATCAGCTTTCGGATTTGAAGGAGATCACATATCGTATGATGATGGGGGAATATATTCTCTATTACAGGGGCAAGATTGCCGCTTATGTCTGCGATGACCGTCTGCTGGTGAAGCCTGTTCCTGCCGCCAGAGAAATTCTGCCCCATGCGCCTATGGAAGCGCCCTATCCCGGGGCAAAGGAAATGCTGCTGGTGGAAGAAGTGGATGATAGAAGCTTTCTTCAGCATCTGTTGGTACAGATGGAGCCGCAGCTGCCTGAGCAGAAAAAGAAAAAAGCAAAGGGGAAATGAACATGCGTATTGATAAGTTCCTGAAGGTATCCCGTATCATCAAGCGCAGAACCGTAGCCAACGAAGCCTGCGACGCGGGACGTGTGTCCCTCAATGGCAAAGTGGTGAAAGCCGGCGCGGAAGTGAAGATCGGCGATATCATCGAAATTCAGTTCGGCAATAACGTGACAAAGGTGGAAGTGCTGAATCTGCAGGAATCCACTAAAAAAGAAGATGCTGCCGGCATGTATCGCGCAGTGGAATAATGTCCCAAAACCTCTCATATACTGTAAAAACAGTATGGGGAGGTTTTTTTGTTGGGGGAAGAAAAAAGAAATTTGCGGCAGCATACCATTCGTATGACAGACAGAGAACGGATCGAGATCGGCGGTGTGACGGACGTACTGCGTTTTGATGAGGAAGGGGTGGCAGTGGATACTTCCTGCGGACTGCTCATCATTAAGGGAGAAGGGCTTCATGTGGGACGGCTGAATCTGGAAGAAGGGGAAGTGGCGGTAGAAGGACGCATGGACGCACTGACCTATGCGGAAAATATGGGCGGCGGCAAACAATCTTTCTTTGCCAAGTTGTTCCGCTGAAAGGAGGCAGGCAGGTGGACATTCAGGGACAGGGAAGTTTGTTTTTGTGCTGCCTGCTGCTGGGCGGCGGTATGGGACTGGTCTATGACGGTATGCGGCTTGCACGGCGGATATTGCCCCATGGTGTTTGGGCGGTTCAGATTGAGGATGGCCTGTACTGGGCAGCGGTGGCGCTGGGGGTCTTTGAGGTGCTGCTAAAAGAAAATCATGGGGAAGTCCGCTTTTTCCTGTTGGTGGCTGTTTTTGGCGGCATGGGGCTTTATGGAACCCTTGCCAGTCCGTTGGTCATGGGTGTGGGAGAAAAGGTGCTGAAAGTCATTGGAAAGCTTGTCATGTTATTGTTGACCATAATTTTTACACCCTTTCGTTTGGTCTATCTTGTCTTTGGCAGACCGGTGGGGAATTTCGTCAGATTTTGCGGTGGAAAATCCAAAAAACACTTGCAATTATGTAAAGTATATGTGAAAATAAAAAAAGACACATTACGGCGGGATATTTGTTTTTTGCGTCGAAAACCTTAGGAAGGGTGACTGCCATGGAAAAAAGAGCCAGAAAGAAAAAGTCCTGTGGATTATGGATCCATCTTTTTTTGGTAGCTTTCTGTGTGTTCGTTGTGGCAGGCGTATACTGGCAGTATCGGGAATATCGCCAGCTGAAAGTGGAACTGGCTGACGTGGAACAGCAGATTGCCGATGAACAGCAAAAGACATTGGATTTCCAGGCCAAAAAGGATTACTACAACAGCGACAGCTACATCGAACAGATCGCTAGAGAAAAACTGGGGCTGGTCAAGAGCAATGAAATCCTGTACATCAACCGGGAACAATAAAAGTTTTCAAAAAAGACATTTTTTTGAAAAAAGGTATTGACGTAACTGTATGCGACAGGAAGAGTCAAAAGGAAATGGGCGAAACCTATGAAGATTTGAAAGAAGTCGGCGCCGATTTTATTTTGGGAGAAAAATATCTTGATTCTTTATGTGATTTTGACATTGTAGTCAGAGCGCCGGGAATGTATTTTAATAATCCTGCTTTGATTGAAGCGAGAAAAAACGGCGTAGCTGTTACATCGGAAATGGAGCTTTTTTTTGATTTATGTCCATGTAAAATATATGCGGTTACCGGCTCTGACGGAAAGACTACCACAACTACAATAATTGCGGATATTTTGGCTCGTTTCGGAAAAAAGGTATTCAAGGGCGGAAATATAGGAAAGGCTCTTTTGCCGGATATAGAGAAAATAAACGAAAACGACGCGGCAGTCGTGGAGCTTTCCAGTTTTCAGCTAATATCAATGAGAAAATCTCCCGACGTGGCGGTGCTGACTAATATAGCGCCTAATCATCTTGATGTACACGGTACAATGGAGGAATATATTGACAGTAAAAAGAATTTGATTTTGCATCAGGGCGCTTTCAGCAAAACGGTTTTGAATATGGATAACGACATAACAAACGGACTATCCGATCTTGTAAGAGGCTGTCTTATAAAATTTTCAAGAAAGGATGTTCCGTATTGCGGAGCCTTTCTGGATAGCGAAGGATACCTTTGTTATAACGATTACGGCTCGGTCAGCCGTATAGTCCATAAGGATAATATCAGAATCCCCGGCATTCATAACGTTGAAAATTATCTTGCGGCGATTAGCGCCGTATGGGGCGAGGCTGACGCTGAAATAATAGCAGAAACGGCGGAAAATTTCGGCGGAGTTGAACACCGAATAGAATTTGTGAGGGAGCTTAACGGCGTTAAATGGTATAATGACAGTATAGCCACAAGTCCGACAAGGGTTCTGGCGGGACTTAATTCATTTAATCGTAAGCTTATAGTTATAGCGGGAGGATACGATAAAAAAATACCCTTTGAGCCTATGGCTGAAACTGTTTGTAAGAAGGTTAAAGCGCTTATATTAATGGGAGCTACCGCAGATAAAATTGAAAAGGCGGTTAAGTCGTCGGCAGGTTTTAATCCCGGTGAGTTGAAAATAATTCGTGTCAATTCGATGGAGGAAGCAGTTTCACAGGCGCATGCTATTGCTGAAAAGAATGATATTGTAACTCTTTCGCCGGCTTGTGCAAGCTTTGATAAATATCCTAATTTTGAGGCTAGAGGAATACATTTTAAAAATTTAGTTAAGGAGCTTTCCTGATGGATATAAAAGAAATACTTTCAGATTTATCACAAGCGTACGGAGTTTCGGGAAGCGAAGGAAACGCGGCAGAAGTAGCGTTGAATATACTTCGTAATTATACGGCAAACTGCTATATAGATAAATCGGGAAATGTAATCGGAGAATTCGGAGAAAGAAGAGCCGACTGTCCGTATTTAATGATAGATTCTCACATTGACCAGGTGGGACTGATTGTTACTTCCATAACGGAAAAGGGATTTATACGATTCGGTAATGTAGGGGGTATAGACAGACGTCTGCTGTCGGCACAGTCAGTAATTATACACGGAAGAAAAAAGCTGAGAGGCGCTGTCTGCTCGGTTCCGCCGCATCTTTCAGGCGGCGATAGGGATAAGGTATTGAAAATAGAGGATATGGCTATTGACGCGGGTTTAGATTACGAAAAAGCGAAATCGTTGATTTCTCCCGGCGACGCCATATCTTTTGATACACGTTTCAGAGAACTGCTTAATAATGAAGTTACCGGCTGCGCACTTGACGATCGCTGCGGAGCAGCGTCAGTATTCTATGCGCTTGAGCTTCTTAAGGATATTGAAACTCCCGGCTTTACAGTCGTATTTTCCGTACAGGAGGAGCTGGGCGAAAGAGGAGCGAAAACGGCTGCGTTTAATGTGGAACCGGATATTGCGTTGGCGGTAGATGTAAGCTTTGCATATACTCAGGGCGACTGTGAATATAAATGCGGAAAGTTGGGAATGGGTCCTATGATAGGCATTTCGCCGTCTCTTTCAAGAGCGTTATCCGATAAACTTATAGATATATGCAAGGATAAAGAAATTCCGTATCAGACGGAGGTTATGAACGGTCTTACTTCCACGAACGCTGATCAGTTCAGCGTGAACAAAAACGGCTGCATGGCAGGAACTGTTTCTATTCCTTTAAAGTATATGCATACTCCCTCCGAAATAATTAAGATAGATGATTTGGAATATACCGGACGCCTGCTGGCTGAATTTATAAAAGGAGGGATTTTGAATGCTGAATAATCTTAAAGAGCTTTGCCGCTTAAACGGAGCTTCCGGAGACGAGGGAGCCGTTCGAGCCTTTATAATAGATAAAATAAAGGATAACGCGGATTATTCCGTTGACAGTATGGGAAACATAATAGCTTTTAAAAAGGGAAGGGAAGTTCCTAAAAATAAAATTATGCTTGACGCTCATATGGACGAGGTAGGATTTATTATTACCTCTGTTCAGTCTGACGGCGCCCTGACTTTTTCTGAAGTCGGAGGAATTGATCCGACAGTAGTTATAGGAAGGCAGGTAACGGTTGGCTCAAAGGGTTTGATTGGCGTGGTCGGAGCAAAAGCGGTTCATAATCTTTCGGCAGAAGAGCGTGATAAAACTCCGGAAATGGATTCTCTTTATATAGATATCGGCGCGGCTGATAAAAAAGAGGCTGAAAAATATGCGGCTCCCGGCGACTATGCGTATTTTGTTTCAGAATATGCGGAATTAGGAGACGACATAATAAAATCTAAGGCGATAGACGATCGTTTTGGCTGCGCATTATTGATAGATATGATAAACAGCGAGCTTCCGTACGACTTGTATTTTACGTTTACAGTTCAGGAAGAAATAGGGCTCAGAGGCGCTAAAACGGCGGCGTATACAGTTAATCCGGATATTGCAATTGCTGTGGAAACAACGACTGCCGCAGATATTGACGGTATATCTGAGAACAAACAGGTCTGCAGGCTGGGGAAGGGAGCCGTAGTATCTTTTATGGACAGAAGTACGATGTATGACCGTGATTTATTTAACGCGGCTGTTGAACAGGCCGAGAAAAAGGGGATTCCGTGGCAGACTAAAAGCCTGATTGCAGGAGGTAACAACAGCGGAGCAATCCATACCTCAAGAGGCGGCGTTAAAACAATTGCCGTTTCGGCTCCATGCCGTTATCTTCATTCTCCGTCGTGCATAGCAAATAAAAAGGATCTAAAAGCCTGCGCGGATATTATTTATGCAATTGTTGAAAAGGCGGCTGAAATGGACATATGATAAGACTTATAGAAAATCCCGAAAATATATCTTATGAGCTTCTTAAAAAAAGCTGCTGCGGAAGACGGATGCTGTCTTATTTAAACGCTTACGGAACAGGATACGATTTCTGCCGATTCTATAAGAGCGGAAACGGCGTTATTCTTGTGATTAATTCAACTATGCTGATTTACGGTGAGGATTTTGACCAAGATGAGATAAATTCCTTTGTTGATATGTATAAACCTTTTCGAATAGAAGGCGCCAGTCAGGCAATCGGTATGATTTCCAATAGGGAATATAATCGGCTGCACAGAACCACGTTTCAGCTTGCGTCTTCCGAACAGACTTTAATCGACGAGTCTGAAATTGATTTTAATCCTGCTCTTGACGATGTTTACGGTATATTGACCGAGGGCTTTCCTAATCTGTCTGATTATTCGCTCTGGCTTGCGGATACCTCGCATAGAATCAGGCATGGAATAAGCCGAGTTATGACATATAAATCATGTACGACGGCTTCAATTTCATATGATATAGATAACCATGTCCTTGTGGGACAGGTTGCAACCAAAATCGCTTCGCGGGGCGGCGGTTTTGCAAGAAGGTTTCTTACCTGGCTTGCAGCTTATCTTGAACAGCAGGGAAAAACTGCGGTCCTTTATGCTTTGGATATACGGGAAAGCTTTTACAGGGAAATTGGATTTAAGGCTGTTTCAGAGGAATATGTTCTTGAGAAATCAAAAAACGGCAGCGACAATATATTGAAAGGAAAATTGCAGTATAATGACTAATACCAAATTTTTTAAATTCAGTCCAAGGCTTATAAAGCTTGCTGAAGAGGCGGAAAAAAAATGCGTATTCAGTGAGATAGATAAAATTAAGGAATATAACGGAACCAAGGTTTTGTCGGCGTTTATTAATAATCGTGTTAGCGAGCAGTGCTTTTACGGAAGCAGCGGTTACGGCTACGGAGATATAGGAAGAGAGATTTTGGACAAGGTCTATGCTGAGGTTTTCGGAGCTGAAGACGCTTTGGTCAGACATAATTTTGTTTCGGGCACCCATGCTCTTTCTACGGCTTTGTGGGGAATTTTAAGAAAAGGGGACAAGCTTGTTTCAATAACGGGAAGTCCTTATGATACTCTTGAGGAAGTAATAGGTATCAGAGGAATAAAAGGCAACGGTTCTTTGACCGATTTCGGTGTTACATATGACAGCGCTGAACTGAAGGAAGACGGAACCCCGGATTATGACTTAATATCTGAAAAGTCTAAGAATGCAAAAGTCGCTTACATACAGCGTTCGAGGGGCTATTCTCTTAGACCCGCTTTTACGGTTTCGGATATTGAAATGATGTGCGCGGCAGTAAGAAAAGCCAATCCGGACGCGGTTATTATGGTGGACAACTGTTACGGAGAATTCGTTGAAGCCGCTGAGCCGATTCAGGCGGGAGCCGATATAATAGTCGGTTCGCTTATCAAAAATCCCGGCGGAGGAATTGCCCGTACGGGTGGATATATTGCCGGTAAAAAAGAGCTTATTGAGCTATGCTCTTACAGATTGACCTGCGTCGGCATGGGAAAGGAAGTAGGCTGTACGCTTTCGCAGAATAAGGAAATGTTCCTCGGTCTGTTTTTAGCTCCCGATATAGTGGCAAACGCTAAAAAGACCGCGGATTTTGCCGCCGCCTTATTCAGTCTTTTGGGATTTGAGTGCTTTCCTGACGCCAAGGAAACCAGAGGCGATATTATAACGGTAGTAAAGCTTGGAGAGCCGGAGCTTTTAAAGGCGTTTTGCTGCGGAATACAGAAGGGCGCTCCGGTGGATTCTTTTTTAACTCCTGAGCCGTGGGATATGCCGGGATATGAAAATCAGGTTATTATGGCCGCCGGAGCCTTTAATATGGGGGCTTCAATCGAGCTTTCGGCAGACGCTCCGCTGAGAGAGCCTTATGCTGTATGGATGCAGGGCGGAATTACATATACAAGCGGAAAAACAGGAGTTATGCTGGCAGTTCAGGAAATGATGAATCGAGGGCTTATATAATACGGCATTAATTTACAATAATCCTGTAAATCTATTTAAAAATAATAAAAAAAGATTACAGAAATAATACAATTAGGAAATGAAACGGTAATTAATAGCCTTAGATATTGACAACCTTCGGGATAACTGATAAAATAATTTATGATGTGTTAATTTCTTAATAATGATTTATTGTTTTTATAAATTACGGAGGTCAGAATGGTTGAAAGAAAACTATGTATGGGGTGTATGGAAAATAAGGGTTCGGCCAAGGTTTGTCCGAATTGCGGCTATGTAGAGAATACCCCGTCTCTTCCGTCATATATTATACCGGGAACTGTTCTTCATGAAAGATATCTGGTCGGAAAGCTTTTGAGCTCAAACGGTCAGGGAGCTACTTATATAGCGTATGATACGGCAGTTAGCTGCAAGGTGCTGCTTAACGAATATATGCCTGACGGATTATGCGTCAGAGTAAAGGGCAAGCCTACTATAAGCGTAAATTATAATAATCTTGCACAGTACAAGGCGCTCATGGCTGAATATACCGAGCTTAATAAATCCCTTGCCAAAATGCGAAGCCTGAGCAGTCATTTATCGCCTACTCTTGATTTGTTTGCGGAGAATAATTCGACTTATGCGGTATATGAATATATTGACGGAGTCAGGCTTGTTGATTATCTGAAGGAAAATGCAGGCGAGCTGAGCTGGAGCGAGGTTTCCGCAATGTTTCCGCCTCTTTTTACTACCTTGAGTCTTGTACATAATGCCGGAGTTTTACACAGGGGAATTAGTCCGGATACTATATATGTTACTGATAAGGGCGAATTAAAGCTTACTGACTTCTGTATATCGGCAGTCAGAACGGCTAATACCGAACTAAAAAATGAAATATTCTCAGGCTATGCTGCACCCGAGCAGTATTCAGCGGCAAGCCGCCAGGGAACATGGACGGATGTTTACGGTATATGCGCTGTTCTATATAGAATTTTAACGGGATCCAAGCCTGATTCTGCAAATGTAAGATTGGAGAAGGATAATCTATATACGCCTCAGGAGCTAAATTCAAATATACCAAAGCATGTATCGGATGTTATTATGAAGGGCATGAGTCTTTCGGGAGATGACAGGATACAAACAATAACAGAGCTTGTTACAGCGTTGTTTGATCAGCCTGCAATAGGTATCGGTCAGACTCAGACGCTTACTATATCAAGAAACGGTATATATGAAAACGATCAGTATACTGATGATGAAAATTTGTATTCGCCTGAGGAAGACGAAGACGGATATTACGATGATGAATACGACGATTACGATGATTATGACGAGGCTGAGGTTGAGGGAAATGATGTTTCAACCTTTGATAAAATAAAGATTCCTGTTATAATCGGCGTATTGCTTGTGGCTATAATTCTGGTGATAGTCGTAATTTTATTTAAATTATTTACCGGAGATAACAGCAGCAGGCTTCGAGATAATTATTCAAGCGACGAAAGCTCAATAAGCGATAATATCGTAGATATTACTGAAGAAACAGAGCCGGAGGAAACCAAGGAATCTAAAGCGGAAAATAAAATGCCGGATCTGATTGGACAGAGATATGAGGATATTAAATCAAAAATCGAAGAAAAATATAATATCAAAATCAGCGCTGATTTTGAATATAACGGAGAATATCAGGAAGGCTTGATTTTCTGGCAGGAAGTTGAGAAGGGAAAGAAAATCAAAGAAGGAGATACGGTAAAAATCAAAGTCAGCAAGGGAACTGAAAAGGTTGAGGTTCCTGATTTTGAAGGCTATACATTTGATGAATATACGGAGCTTCTTGATGAGTTAAATATACCTTATACCGAAGTAACTGAGATTAATTATGAATATGAGGACGGATATGTTACTAAAGTAAGTCCGGGTCCGGGTAAGGAAATTAATATAACCGATGATGAAATTTTAACGGTTTATTACGCTAAGAATCCAGAGCCTACGGAAGCGCCTACAGAGCCTCCGACGGAAGCGCCGACCAAGGCTCCCGAACCGGAGACGCCTGCAACAGATCCCCCGGCAGACGAGCCCGAGGAGTCTGTTCCTGATGTAATAATTGAATAAAAATAAAACTGACGCTTTACAGGGCGTCAGTTTTTTGTTATTTATATTGATAAAGAGCGACGTTTTCAAAGCCGTCAAGAAGACTGTCCAGACGTTTGAAGGCTTGAATAGTTCCCCTTGCCACGCATCCCATAGGATCCTTGGCAATATTACATTTTACACCGAGAGTTCTGTTAATAAGCTTGTCGATACCTCCTAAATTTGCTCCGCCTCCTGTCAGCAGAATACCGTTTTCATAAATATCGCCTACTAATTCAGGAGGAGTATCCTCAAGCAAATTTCTTATGGCGTCAACTATCTCAAATACCTCGTCTTCAATGGCGTCGAATACTTCAAGCTCACTTATATTTATCATTTCCGGCAGACCTTTAAGCAGATTCCTTCCTCCGATGTTCATTCTGACATCGTCGCTGGGATCATAAAGATTTGTAAGCTCTTTTTTTATCTGTTCGGCTGTTCTGTCGCCTATAAGCAGCTTATGCCTTTTCTGTACATATCTTACAATAGCCTGATCAAGCATTGTTCCGGCGGTTTTTATCGAACGGGAGGTTACTACTCCGTTCATAGAAACGACCGCTACGTCAGTAGTGCCTCCTCCGATGTCTACTACAAGATGACCTCTTGCCTTAGACATATTTACACCGGCGCCCAGCATTGCGGCTATAGGCTCTTGAATAAGATAAACCTTTCTTGAGCCGGCGTTCATGGCTGCTTCAACAACTGCACGGCTTTCAACGTCAGTTATAAAAGACGGAACGCAAATAACTATTCTTGGTTTAACAAGCCTGTGACCGCTGGCCTTATGTACAAACTCTCTTATTAGACATTGAGTCATTTCATCGTCGGAAATAACTCCGCATGAAAGAGGACGTATAACGGAAATATACTCCGGCGCTTTACCCACCATTCTATATGCCTTTTTGCCTATTGCCACTATTTTATTTGTCCTTTTATTAACTGCAATTACGGAAGGTTCGTTTAATACGACTCCTTTTCCGTTTACCGCAATAACGATATTAGCGGTTCCCAAATCTATTCCAATATCCTGTGCCATATTTCTTTCATTCCTTTTTCAGTTTTGTTGTTGTCCCTGCAGCCGCGAAAATAACAGACGCGCCCAATTCCTTTAATAACTCGGCGCATCTGTTAAGCGTGCTTCCGGTAGTTATAACATCGTCGCATAAGATTATTTTCATATTGTCAAGCCGTCGGCTGCCACGGCCGTATGCAGACGTATTTTCAATACGGTCCGATAACCCTAAGGTATGCTGAGCCGCTGATTTATTTTTATAAAGACTGTCGGTTATTATGGGAAGGCTGCAAACGGAAGATATTCTTTCAGCTATGATTTCCGCCTGATTATAGCCGCGCTTTCTGTACGATTCTCGTGACATCGGAACGGGAACCACAGCGTCAGCCCGTATTCCGCTGTCTGAAATTTTTTCACCTAAAAGATTTCCAATATAATATCCGAATTCCTTGTGACCGTCCTTGAGAGATAAAATACCGTCTTTTGCTTTGCCCTCGTAATAATAGCATGTAAAGATACGATCAAATTGAGCGGTTATGCAGCTGCGTTCGTTTTCCGTATCTTGCCGGCATATACCCTCTGTATATGTTTTCAGAACGTTTTCACAGTCTTTGCATATGAATTTATTCCATTCGATATATTTTCTGCATATTGGGCAGCGGTTAGGAAAAAAGATATCCAGAATAAAACGTGAGATATTATTCATTGCTTCTCATTTCCTCTTTCAGCATAGCGGTAAGGCATGTATAACGGTTTGTTCTCTTGTTGTTCAGAACCATTTTGGATACTATTTTCTCGTCTCCTATGATTATGAGTAATCTTTTGGCTCTGGTAACGGCAGTATAAAGGAGATTTCTATAATAAAGCTTGTCAAAACCTCCAAGCAGCGGAATTATAACAGCTTCAAATTCACTTCCCTGACTTTTGTGGGCAGTAACCGCATATGCAAGCTCAAGCTGATCAGCCATATCAAAGGTATAGACGGCTATACGTCCATCGAAATCAACTATTAATTCAAGTCTTGCACGATTTATACTAAGTATTTTTCCTATGTCGCCATTATAAATGCCCGCTCCTTGTTCGCCGTCCTTGCTCCAGACAATATCATAATTATTCTTAGTCTGCATTATTTTGTCGCCTTCTCTGAAGGTATAAATCTGCGATTTAACCTCTTTTTTGGAAGGACCTTTAGGATTAAGCTGTTCCTGTAATGCCTTGTTAAGCTCTACAACGCCAAGTATGCCTTTTCTGGAGGGTGAAATCACCTGAATATCATCAGTCGGAGAATATTTATATGCTTTCGGCAATCTTTTTTTGACAAGATCTATTATAAGATTCAAAGCCAATGAAGGATCTGTGCGTTTAAAAAAGAAAAAATCGTTATTTTTCTGAGAAAGATCCGGAATTTCACCCTTTACAATTTTATGCGCGTTTGTAACTATACAGCTTTTTTCAGCCTGCCGAAAAATTTCTTTTAATTCTATAACCGGCAGACATCTGCTTTCTATAAGTGATTTCAGTAAATTTCCGGCTCCTACTGACGGTAACTGGTCAATGTCGCCTACCATAATAAGCCTGCAATTAAGCTTAAGTGACCTGAGCAGACTTTCGAATAAGATTATGTCTACCATTGACATCTCATCCACAATCACGACGTCTCCTTCAAGAGGATTGCTTTCGTCATGCTTGAATTTGAGTTTTCCGTTCTGATCATATCCTACTTCAAGCATACGGTGTATTGTTCTTGCTTCTCTTCCGGTGAGATCCGACATTCTTTTTGCCGCTCGTCCCGTAGGAGCCGCAAGCAATACTGTTTCTCCTTTTTTCTCATATAATGATATTATAGCGTTGAGAGTAGTTGTTTTTCCTGTTCCGGGCCCCCCCGTCATAATCATGATGCCTCTTGAAAGAGCCGTAGCTATAGCCTGACGCTGAAGCTTTTCATATTTTATATTATTCTGTTCTTCTTCCATGTCTATAAGCTGTTCATAGTCGTAATCCTCAGGACTTGAAAAAGCTTTCAAAACAGATATTCTTCCGGCAATATATCTTTCCGCATTATAATAATCTGCAAGGTATACAAAGCCTCTGTCATTTTTCAAATATTCAAAAATAAGCTCGTCGTCTGTCATTTCATTATAAACGTCGTAAAAGTCAGACTGACGGATTTTGAGATACTGACAACAGATTTTTTCGAATTTATCTATCGGAATACATGAATGCCCGGCCTTAGCGTTTTCTTCAAGTATATATGTATATCCCGCCTGAAGCCGTTTATGCGAATCTGAAGGAATGTTCATTTCCTTGGCAGCCTCTTCAGCCTTTTTAAACGGCATGTTAATCGGATATCCGCATAAACAATAAGGATTGCTTTTAACAAGCTCAATTGCCTGCAATCCCCATTGCTGATATGCTTTCATAGCGTACCCCGCTTTAATTCCATATTGAGAAAGAAAAATCATAAGGTGCCTTAAATTAAATATTTTTTGAACCTCGTTGGCAATGTCTTCGCATTTTTTGGGGGATATGCCTTTGATTTCAAGGAGACGCCTGGGATCCTTTTCCATAATTTCAAGAGTCTGTTCGCCGAATACGTCGACAATTTTTTGAGCCAGTGCAGGACCGATACCCTTTATAGCGCCGGAAGACAGATATTTGCATATGTTTACAGATGTGTTGGGAAGCTTGCGTTCACAGTATTCGGCCTTGAATTGTACTCCGAATTTCGGATGCGTAACATAAATTCCTTCGATAATCAGTATTTCTCCGCTTTCAACATCTCCTAATTCACCTACGGCGGTTACAAGCTCTCCGCCTGTATCGATATCAAGAACGGTATATCCGTTGGAATCGTTGCGGAACAAAACATTTTCTACCGTACCCTCTATTTTTAAAGTCTGATCTTCCATTGCAAGTCCTTTCAACAAAATAACACATCATATCTTATATTATACATTTTTTTTGCATGAAATGCAATTATTTTACATTATTTTTTTCAATAGAAAATATTAGATTTTTAAGTTCGTTTGGTTTTGCCACTTCAAGAAAGTTATTTTCAATGCAGTAGTTTCTGCAAATATCAAGCTGTTCTTCCGACATGCCGTTATCTACTATAATCAGCTTGCCTATAAGCTCTTCGTCTGTCCATCTTACTTTATGTATTACGCTGTCAAGACGTCTGCTTATATCGTCATTTTTATCTAAAATAATCAGCGCGGTAAATCCGCAAGAGCAGTCACGGCACGGCAGTTTCATAAAGATATTCACCGCTTCAATAACTGCGATTGTACTTATAATAACGATAACGGTCACAGTAATACCGTCCATAGCTGTCATCTCCTTAAAATAATCTTATTTTATACTATGAACTGAAATTAGCGAATGTTACAAAAAATTTAAGGGACGCTTGAAACGTCCCTTAAAAATTATTCCTGATTATCCTTATCTTTTTTCTTTTTCTTATTTTGTCTTGCTTCTATCATAGCTTTTGTTTTATCCGCTCTTGCTGCCGCGGCTTTTTCGCTGACAGTAATATTTTCCTGAATAGCCCATACTTTTATACGGAGTTTACTTTTATCGCCGCCCGTTTCAATAACAACAGTATCCTCAGTTTTTTTCACGACAATTCCGACAATTCCGCCTATAGTCATGATTTCATCGCCGATCTGAATGCTGTCCCGCATTGCCTTGGCTTCCTTGTCCTTTTTTTTCTGCGGTCTTATAAGCAGAAAATAAAAGAAAAATATAATGATTACAAACGGTATCAGCATTGTGAACATGCTGTTTGTAACGTCTGTATTCTGAGACATAACCGTTATAAAATTATTCATTTAAAGTCCTCCGTTATTTCGATTTAATATATTCGTCAATTGATTCAGCGGCAGTCTTTCCGGCGCCCATAGCAAGAATAACTGTGGCGGCCCCTGTTACCGCGTCTCCGCCTGCGTAAACGCCCTCTTTAGTGGTAAGCATATCTTCATTTACAATTAAACAGCCTCTTTTATTTGCGTCAAGTCCGTGAGTAGTAGTTCTGATAAGAGGGTTGGGGGAGGTGCCTATTGACATGATAACCGTATCGACTTCGAGATTATAGTTAGAGCCTTCAATCGGGACAGGACTTCTTCTTCCGCTTTCGTCAGGTTCTCCGAGCTCCATCCTGATACATTCCATAGCGCAGACTCTTCCGTTTTCATCTCCTATAATTTTTACGGGATTATTAAGATTGAGGAATTCAACGCCTTCGTCCTTTGCGTGATGAACCTCTTCCTTTCTTGCCGGCATTTCAGCCTCTGAACGTCTGTACACTATGTAGACATGCTCGGCGCCCATTCTCAAAGCGCTTCTGGCCGCGTCCATGGCAACGTTTCCGCCGCCTACTACGGCAACGTTTTTGCTGTGTTTTACAGGTGTGTCGTATTCGTTTCTATACGCTTTCATAAGATTTATTCTTGTGAGGTATTCGTTTGCGGAATATACCCCTGAAAGAGCCTCGCCGTCAATGCCCATGAAAGAAGGAAGACCTGCGCCTGTTCCTATAAATACGGCTTTGAAATCCATTTCAAAAAGCTCGTCAATCGTAAGAACTTTTCCTATTACCATATCGGTTTTGATTTCCACACCGTGGGCGGAAAGACCGTCTACCTCGTGCTGAACAATTGCTTTGGGAAGTCTGAATTCGGGTATACCGTATACAAGTACGCCGCCTGCCGTATGGAAAGCTTCGAATATTGTTACCTGATAACCTGCCATAGCAAGGTCGCTGGCGCATGTAAGGCTTGAAGGGCCTGAACCTACAACGGCAACTTTAATTCCGTTAGATTCGGGTTTAACAACTTCTTCATTGACATTTGCTCTGTACCAGTCGGCTACAAATCTTTCAAGACGGCCGATAGCAACGGGTTCGCCTTTTATTCCTCTTACACAGTGCATTTCACACTGAGTTTCCTGTGGACAGACACGTCCGCTTATTGCGGGAAGAGCGTTTGTTTTTGTTATAACT
>ERZ779866.1087-NODE-1087-length-28629-cov-21.576188_pt1 | contig 28629 bp, 30 predicted proteins | sample MGYA00511248_ERZ779866 | MGnify/ENA primary metagenome ERZ779866 (study PRJEB29588, sample SAMEA2155758) | human gut metagenome | biome: human gut; feature: human-associated habitat; material: faeces | place: Denmark | collected 2008/2010 ... | reverse complement strand
TTGAGGGGGTAGTGAACAATTACGTTCGTGCAAGTTCGAGTCTTGTCCTGGGCACTAAGTTGTGGATAAAGGAGCTGATTATCAGCTCCTTTATTATTTTGTAGGATAAAATGTAGGATAAATGAGCTACTGGCCCTCTTCAAAATCCTTAAAAAAGGAGCTTCCCGCAAGAATAGCAGCGTTCTCATCCACCCCTAATCGCAGATACCGCATCGTTGTTGTAACCTTTTTATGCCCTAACGCCATCGAGATCGAAGAAAGTGGAATTTTGGAACGCTGAAGATGCGTTGCGAAAGATCGCCGAGCAGTATGGGTAGAGACTAAAGCATACTTCTCAATCCGGATCTCCTTCACCTCTCCCCCTCTATGTTCGCATATGGTCACTTTTTCATTGATCCCTGCCATTTTCGCAAGGCGCTTGATATAATCATTCATTTTCTGGTCAGAAATTGTCTTTGACAGGTCAAAATCGCTCTCCAGAATTCTTTTTATCACGGGATGAAGTGGTATTGCAATCGGGGTATCTGTCTTACGGGTACGCATCATAATCATTCCATCGATTATATTAGACTCGCTGAACCGGCTAAAGTCAGATACCCTCATGCCCGAAAATGCCCCGATGAGAAACCGATTCTTCACCTGTTCACATGTGGCCATGCGCTGCCTGACCGCTTTTTCTCCGCACAGCTCCGGCCACTCTTTCATTATTGCGTTTTTCGTGATTTTTAATCTGTACAACATCATCAGCTCATCAACTGAAAGGTAAATAGGATCACTCTCTTTTGCTACCGTGATGAAATTTTTATGGGCTGTGCCATTCAAATTATGCAGGCGATCCACATCCCGGGCCTCCCTATAAACCTGTTTGATAACTTTGATGATACTGCCGAAATAATTATCAGAATACCCCTGACCATATATCCAGTTCCGGAACTGGTTATAGAAATTGATATTGATATTGATATCTTCGAATGACAGACGACGCCGAATTAACTTTTCATATTGCACTAGCTTGTTCAAGACCGTTCGGTAATGCCTTATCGCCCTTATCGCTGTAATCAAAATAGGGTTGAGTACAGCGACAAAGAGCATCATGTCCGGTCAAGAGCTATCCCAAAAAGAAACGAAGGATGTTATAACAAAACTGGGATATCTCATTATCGGCCTTTCGGTAATGTTGTTCGCCTCGTCGATTTCAGATTTCATCACGCAAAAGCTCTAAAATGCCCCAGAGACCACGATACAGATGCAGACTTTGCGTTTACCCCCCCCCGTATTTAAACTTCCGCTGGGGATATTTCTCCTTGTGCTTGCAGTACTGGTCACAAGCGTTCTTGGAGCTGCCGGCCTCCTCGATGTGGAGGCTCTTCATCATTATCGACATATTATTCGTGATCGTGACCAACACCATAAACACTTTCTTTGCCGGAAATTTCGGCTGGAGTAAAAAGCGACCGCGACATGCTCATGTTAAAACAGGACAATACATTGCCCGGGTCAATTACGCACTAAAATTACGACAGGATGGACAGCAGCAGGACAGATAAATTCAAAAAATAGTACGATCGTAATAAGCAAAAAAATCTTATTATTAGGTATGGCCGTTGTGCTTATACTGATATTCGGACTAATAACCCGAGGAGTACTATCAATACAGTCAAACACCAGTACGGATGAGAGGGTGGCATCTGAAGATATTGCATTTGACATTGTGGCTGAAACGCCCCGGACTGCCAGTCCAAAATGACCAGAAGCAGAAGATCGTGGGCGATGCCACAAGCTCGGCCGCAGCGTCGGCGATAGACCGGAAGATCTCGACAGTGACCGGCGGACTGGTCGGCTCCGTCGTCCGAGACATTTCAAATGCGGGGCGCTCACGCAAAGAAACATATGTATCATTCTTCGACAACCAAAAGGTCTTTCTCCGGCCCGGCCTGCCGAAATAAAAATGTCGCCATCGTATTCGTTTGTTTGGCCACATCGGGGTATGGAGCAAAACCCGAACAAATACCTCTCCAGCAAAACAAAGTCTGCCAAATTATCTTCCCGGATAAGATCGCCAAGATCCGCGGGGGATTCAATCCCAATTACTTTGCCCTCGACAAGTATGACAATATCCTCTATATCCAATGCCTGACAGACTTTCCGAGTACCAACCTATCCATCATTACAGAGGATACGAGCTGCTACATGCTCGACCTGTGTTATACGGAAAAGAGCGAGAAGAATGCCTACATCATCGACATTGCCGACAGGATCTACGTCAACGAGCAGAAGCCATTGGAGCCAGGGCAGGAGTCTTCGCCCTCTTTGCGTTCACAACCAGCAGAAGATAAAACGCCGACTCAAGCCGCAGTGCTACCAGAAACGGGAGAATATGAATCAATTTTGAAGCAACGGGATTTCATCGTGGCTCAAAATGGAGTTGCGGACAAGGCAATGGAAGTATTCCTGAAGGGTATATACACCAGAGATAATTACGTATATTTCAAATTGGATATCACCAATAACAGCGAGCTGCCGTACACCTACAACTACTGCGGCTTCGCAGTTATCACCAAAAAGAAGGGCAAAATGACCTCCTTTGACCGGACAGATTTGACGCCGGCAGGCAGTTACGTCCCGGCACACACCATCGAGTACAAAAAGACGATGACCGTAGTCTATAAATTCGACAAATTCAATTTCTCCAACGACAGGGTTTTGCTGATTGAAATGGTCGAAGACAACGGGGAACGGGGATTGTTCTTCAGGGTGACATCATCGACGCTCCTGAAAGCTCGGAAAATTTGAACTACCAAGGCCGGATTCACCGGCCTTGGTAGTTACATTCATTGAAAGTTTTCTGGTTAGGAATATAATTCCCGGCTTACAATATCAATGATAGCTTCTATTTCTAATCCGATATCATTGGGTTCATCACTTCCTGAAATAAGTCCCTTTTGTACCAAAACATCTGACAACCCATCTAATAATACTCGAAAAAAGGCCTCATCCCCAATCAATCGAACCGAATTAGGATCTTCATTGGCTACATGATTAGTATCAATCAATGAGTATGTACGAAGCAAATTATACTGTCGATTAGTTATCTTCATTTTCATCTTTGGATTCATTTTACATTCGGATTTCTGGGTTGCCCATATACTGTAATAATTTTACCTTGGTTATTCAAAACTACGCTTGCACTCTTTCCTACATACTTTGTTTTACCTCCAGGCTGAGAAACAACATTTATTGGATTCCGCACGGCATCAACAATTGCTGAAGGATGAACACCTCTACCTCCGTCTCTCTGCATGGCCTGCATCAAACCATGTTTAGTATATCCTTTTATCGATCCGACTGACCGACTTGATTCCATGCTGGCGGGCCGGGCCGTACGAACCGATTGTAAGCCCACAACCCCAATCGAGGCTCCGGCTGATAATGTATATGGATCTGTCCATTGAGCCAACATTTCTTTTCCGACCATTCGTGCAAAGCTACCTGCTGTCGGATTGACATGATCCTCAATTGCAGCCATCATGGCTCCCTCGGAATGAAACAAGCCAAAGACAGCCATTTCATCACGCGAAAGAGAGTGTGGCGATAATGTTAAATCTCCATCATCGTTAGTCGATTGTGAATAATAAATAGCACTTCCATCTTTCCTATGATGTAAATAAGTCGTACCGGCATTTGTCCAAGTAACACCATTATCATCTGTGTACGATTTATCCTGAATGGCTCGCCACATCCTATCACCATTCTCGTTTGTATACCAATCCTTTCCATCAGGGTCTATATTCCTAATCGGATTGTTTCCGGCAAACGAATACGGGCTTTGATCGTAATAGTTCTCGGCATGCGGGTCTACCTGCGGCCACCGGGCATAACTCAAATTTACAGTTAATAAACTGAAAATGCAAATCAGCAGTAAGTTTTTCGTTTTCATAATATTGGAGTTTAGGATGCATGTTCTTCGGACTTGCGGCGGGCGATCTCCTCTTCCATAGACTTGACCCATGCGTCGTACAAGTGTTTCGGCATATCGACATGGCCGGTGGCCTTTATCCGTTTTTCGAGATCTTGAAGTATGAACTTCACATCGTCCATAAACTTATCATTCGGTAGTCCTTGCGCCTCCAACTCCTTGCGATGCTGGTATGCCATTATAAAGAAACAATCATTCACGTTCATCAGGGCATACAGATTATCGGGGTCATATTTCAGTACTTTCCCCAGGCATTTATGCACGAACGGATCTATGAAGCAGAATTTATTGAAAAAGGAGACGGCAAGTTCTGCGAGAAGGTGGATAACGACTTCCCGATCTTCGCAGGGTTTCAGGTAGATACCCTTCTTGATCGCCTCCTCGGTAATCCCCATCGTCTCGACGATAAAGATCTCTCGCGGCAGGGAATGGTTCGTCAGCTCGACGTTTATCCACCGCCTATCTTCCTCATCCCGATGGCGGATAAAGGTATGGTTCGGAGCATAAGCAATGTAAGCCTCAATACCGATTTCGTTGGCCAGTATCTTATAGAGCAAAGGCAGACTCCGGCACTGGCCGTCGTGCGTGCGCATCAGCTTCGTCACGAAAACTTTTGTCGGATCTTTGTCTCCACGGAAATCGTCGAAATCATATACGAAAGGCCGGAATCCATTCATCGTGTAGGGGCGTGAAAAGAATTCGAGGAGCGCGATATTGCCCCCGATCTTCACCTTATCAAGATTGTTTACCTCAATAAAGCGCTTGATACCCATTGCCATCGTATCTATACCGAAACAATAAGCATCATAATCAAGCCCGCTGTCCAACACGGCCCATTCCATCAGGAACACAGCCCGCTTGAGGTCTACACTATCCTTGCCGTCGAGCATGTCCGTAATTTCCGTATAGGCAGCCTCGAATCTCGATATACAGATTTGCTCATCCGGAGTTTGCGCATGGCCACCGGCCACCAGGCAGAGGATAGCAATTGAGAGCAGATATGGCAATGTTTTTTTCATGGGCTGAAAATAAAAATTTACTACCATAAAGATAATATGCCAACAGCAAATTCAGCACATTACAAGCCCTTACAAAAAAATCTGTAAATAACTAATAATCAATACCGATATACAAATATTTTCTTACATATGATTTACAACAAAAAAATACGTCCGGGAATATGGGTTCGTAAAGACAATTCAGGCATAAAAATGTTATAAATAACACTTTTAAGTAATGAAAAAATATATTCCCGCCATCGTATTCGTTTGTTTGACCATATGGGGGGGGGCAAAACCCGATCAAATACCTCTCCAGCAAAACAAAGTCTGCCAGATTATCTTCCCGGATAAGATAGTCAAGATCCGCGGGGGATTCAATCCTAATTATTTTGCCCTTGACAAGTACGACAATATCCTTTATATCCAAATACCTGACAGACTTCCCGAACACCAACCTGTCTATTATAACTGACTATACAAGCTGCTACATACTCGACCTGTGTTATACGGAAAAGAGCGAGAAGAATGCCTACATCATCGACATTGCCGACAGGATCTACGTCAATACTCCAGAACCATCCGAAGCAGGGCAGAAGTCGTCTTCCCTATTGCGGTCAAAGCAAATGCCCCGGGCATGGACAGGGGTTATAGCCGTGCAGGTTGCCGGGGTTCATCAACTGGCAGCAAGCCCGTACAGGAATTAAGGCGCAGGACATAGGCGCTCCTGTCTCGATAAGGTCTCAACTGACAAAACAACCAACAGGCTGCTTACACTTTTTATTTCACCGAAACATGCAGATCGCAATTTTTTATACCAGCAACAGCAGATTAGGCTTCTGACTATTTTTTCGCAACAAATAAGCACATAAGCAATTAAAATACAATATGTTATAAAGTAAAAATGCAGAATTGGTAACACAGCCTGTTCCCACCGCGAGGTAGATATTGGATAATTAACAGTTAATCAATATCTTGTGTAATAGAAGCGCAAAAATGGTAACACACATTAAGAACAATTTTTGTCATAATAGCAGGTAGACACGAAAAACTGAAACTGCAACACCCTTTTCCCCATTGCGAATAAACAAAATACCTTTTCCCTCGCGCGTATGCGCGTTTTGAGTTCATTTTTTTTGAGTTCTATTTTGAATAAAAGAAGAAAAATATATAAATATATTTTTCTGATTATATATAAGGTATACAAGCGCAAAAATGGTAACACAGAGCTACAAAATTGGTAACACTGAAAGGGGGTTCGCGCGCAAAAATGGTAACACTGAATTTAAAAAACGCAAAAATGGTAACACTGAACTGCCCCAACTTACATTTTAGCATTCCGCAGGAGGATATCTTAAACGACAACAGCTCTGAAGCAATGCTCCAGAGCTGTCACCGTATGAACGGACTGCCATTACGCCGCAAACCGCTGCGGCACGATGTTCAACTCGTAAAGTTTCGCCCCCAGCGCCTCGCAGAGAACCCGCGCCATGTTCACTTCGACGGCGTTGCCGATAAATTTTTTCTGCTCGTCCTGCGTGCCGAGGAGCACGTAGTTATCCGCAAAGCACATACTCGGTACGGGCGCTTTCGGGCAGGGCGTTGTATTCCTCGACCGTAAGATACCGGCGCTGACCGTCGGTCGGATTATTCGCCTGGTAAAAAGGCTTCCAGAATACCACCGGGAACTGTTTGGAGCCCTTCCTGACCGTCAGGCCGCGTTCTTTGGCCTGACGAAAGGTCAGGAATACCGGAGTCCGGTAACCCTTGACTTCCGTAAGCATGAGCAGCGTCAGAAGGTTCGTGCCGGTATACCTCTTACCCGTGATGTTGCAGGGAAGGAGACCCTGGCCGTAGAACCACGGCTTTTGCCATGTTTGAGTCATGGATTCGATTTTCAAGACCAGCAGCTCGGCGAAGTGCGTCGAGACCTTTTCGAGAACCTGGGAATGTCCCATTGATTTGTTGCAGACTTTATACTCCTGCGCCGGAGTTCTACGCTGCCGAAACACTCGGAACAGCGATGCGGCGATCAGCCGGTCGCGGAAACTGCACCATAGGCAAGGACACGCAAGGAAATATTTACCGACGGCGCAGCTGGCGGGCGCCACACGCGGATCAATATTTCCGCAGCGTGCACTCGGGCGGCCGAGACACCATGCCGAGGCCGATCCTTGCCGCCGTCGACGTGACTTCAGCTAACTTTGCATCCTTGTTGTGAGTGAGGCTTCCGCCCCCCCCCAGACGGCGAGCGGGCTGGCCGAGCGTAGACGGATGCGAGAGGGCCCGAAAAACGGCAATCTTCCGTATGGCTGCTGTGTACAGCCGTAGTGGGATGCTTTATACGCTTAGTTCAGGCAGCTCAACTCTTACGGTCTGAAGTTTGCATATATTATTGAATATTAACGAAGTGATATTGAATTATCCGCATACAGACTTCTGCAAATCGAATGCTTATTTACTCTATTTTTGCGCTGAATTCAAACAAAGAAAGAGTGATATGACAAGTGTGAAACTGAAACTCAACAAAGACCGCATCCGGCGCGACGGAACTTATCCGCTGGTATTTCAACTGATACACCAGCGCCGGAAAAAACTTATCTACACACCTTTTAAGCTTCACGAGGATGAATTCGACGAAGAGCATGGCAAGGTGCTCTGCGTGCCAAACGGGCTGCGCCCGCCGAGGGAGATACGCCGCATGAACCGGGAGATTGCCCGGCAGCGGCGGAGTATCGACGGGCATATCGAAACGCTGGAGTCGCGTCGCGAGAGCTATACTGTGGCAGATGTCGTCTTCCGTTACCAAGTGGAGCATGACAGTTTGAGCCTGCTGCATTATATAGATCTGCAGATCAAGCAGCGGGAGTGCTCGGGTCGCTTCGGATCGGTTGCCGCGCTGCGCAGCACGCGCTCGTCGGTGGCGGCCTTCCTCGGATCGAAAATCGCTGTCCTGGCCGATGTGAACGGTACTTTCGTACGCGACTACGAGGCATGGCTGCTGCGCCGAGGCGTCTGTCCCAATACCGTATGTTACTATATGCGTAATTTGAAATCGGTCTACAATCAAGCCATGTTGGATGGTTATCCGGTCTGCTGCAACAATCCTTTCCGTTTCGTCTATGTTCGGCCGCAGCGAACTGTAAAGCGCGCGTTAGACCGAGACGCCATGCGGCGCATTGCCGACATCGACCTTTCCGCATACCCGCATCTGGAACAGGCTCGTGACCTATTCATGTTCAGTTTCTTCAGTCGGGGTATGCCTTTCGTAGACATGGTTTTCCTTCAAAAGAGCGCCGTTAGCGGCGGTGTCATCAGTTATCGTCGCCACAAAACCAACCAGTGGTTGCATGTGGAGGTTACGCCCCAGCTGAAAACCTTGATGGAGAAATACGCCAACGATTCGCCCTGGGTCTTCCCCCTGTTGGAAGGCAGCGGGGACAAACTCGCACAATACAAGCACTACCGCCTAGCCCTGGAGCGTGTAAACCGCAACTTGAAACGGGTGGCGCAAAAATGCAACCTTGACACTGTGCTGACAGCCTATGTTGCCCGCCACAGCTGGGCAACGCTGGCTCGGGAGAGCGGGGCGCCGGTTGCAGTCATCAGCGAAGGACTGGGTCATACTTCGGAGAAGACAACGCAGATATATCTCAAGGAATTCGACCGTTAGATTGTGGATCGTGTGAACCGCATCGTTTCATCGCTCTGAATACTGCATCAGGGCTCGGCAGCTCGTATTTGCGGGCAAAAAAATTTGCTAAAAAGTCCCGTTTTGCTATATTTGTACATCATAACTCTATTGAGTATAGAGCATTACGCTTTCCTGTTACTAATCATTTCCGCTTCGTCGGAATTTTGCGACAAAAATAAAAAGCTTTGTTCAGATTTTGGTTGTAAAAAAATGATATTTGATTGTTGATTTTCGACACCGGGAGTTTTTTTTCGTATTTTCCGCCCTTTTTCCTTCCTGTCCAGACTTTGGAACGCGCTTTTTCATACCTGTTTGTGGTATTTCTTTCTCCTCCCGATACTTCTCGATGAGTTGTCGGGGACTGGCACCTAGGTGGCGCTTGCAGAAATGGCTGAACCGATCCAAAGATTCGAAACCGGCACGCAGTGCGGCCTGCTTAATCGTCATCTCGGGATTAGAGAGATAGCCAACAATACGCTGACAGATTTGTTTCAGCAGCCATTTGTAAGCCGTCGTGTCAAATTCACGGCGGAAGCGGCGTTCGAAGGCCTCATAGGTCATGCCCGCAAGTTTGGCCATGTCCGCAACGGATTGTACTCTCGGCAATAGTTCGTAAACTAAGCTGCGAAAATCGGAATTAGCGCTGAGGATCGGGAGAAGCAAAGTAACGACCTCTTCCCGGGTGTAGAAACCGCGCAGGTAGAGAAACAATTCCCGGTGTTTCATTTCGTGCAAGTGGGCACAACTCATTCCGTTTTGTAGACAATAGACCAGCAGGTCTATATATGCACTGAGAGGATAACGTATTTCTACCGGCTGAAAATCGTAGCTGACTCCCGAACAGGAATTTACATAATGTTGCAAAGCAAGTTTGTCGCATCCACTGATAAGCACATTGAACTTCATGTCGAGGAACTGCATCCCGGAGTCTGATCTGATGCAGAACATGCTGCCGCGGGGGATAAGAATCATCTCCCCGCTTTTGAACCTTCGATCGAGAAACTGGTTGCAGGAGATTGTACATTTCCCGTTCAAGAACATCAGCAGGTGATGACACTGTACATTGTCGCAGGTGAGACTTTCCCCACGGCCGAATTCCCGGTAAACGAAACCAGTCCCCACATCCGCACGGTAGTGAGTACAAGTGAGGTGTTCGTCTACATACAACAAATCGTGACGCAACAATTCGTTATCCATAAGTGACGCCTGTTACCTATCTTATATAGGGATTTCAGCATCGTTTCAGCATCGTTCCGCCCAATGCATTCTGCATAAGACGGATATGGCTTCGTTTGCAGTACGACATATCTTAAAACTTTCGCTGAAACAACAAAATTGTTTATTCGGCTGCAAACCATGTATTTAATGCCGTATTCCGTGCCTTCATGCTCTATACTCAATAGAGCATGAGGATTTAGAAATAGGAAAAACACAATAAGACTATTAAAAAATATGTTATGAAGCACTTTATGTACTCGTTTGCAGCAGCACTTCTGTCCTGCACACCGGTCTTTGGCCAGGTGAGTCTTGAGGAGATTGTTCCGGCACCTAAAATAGCGGTAAAGACCAACCTGCTTTACGATGCTACTTCAACTTTCAACCTCGGTTTTGAATTCGGACTGGGGAAGAAATGGACGCTCGATGTTTCGGGCAACTACAACCCGTGGACTTTTTCTGAGAACCGGAAAATGAAGCACTGGCTCATACAGCCGGAAATCCGATGGTGGATCTGCCGCCGCTTTTCGGGGCATTTCCTCGGACTTCATAGTCACTATGCCCAATATAATATGGGCGGCATGCTTCCGTGGGGGTTCAACAGCGGCAAAATGTTCGGTTCCATCGAAAACCCGAATATCCTTTCGCACCGCTACGAAGGCTGGCTTGCCGGAGCCGGTATCAGTTATGGTTACCATTGGATTCTCGGCAACCGTTGGGGCTTGGAAGCTACTGTCGGTGTAGGATATGCCTACCTCGACTACGACAAATATCCATACGAACAGTGCGGACGAAAGATAGGCAGCGAATCCAAACATTATTTCGGTCCGACGAAGGCCGGAATCACCCTGATTTTCATGATTAAATAATGATGACTATGAGAAATACGCATACTACGCTTCTATTTACGCTTTGTGGATTGTTATTTTACGGAAACGGTTCGTCGCAGATCGTCGTACAGGAGGGCAATATTGCCGTACAGGTGAACGAACTTGCACAGCGCGGCGACTCGCTCTATGTAAAGATGGATGTTTCGACGACAGGGCATAATGTCGCCTCGCGTAAAAGTGCCGAATTCACTCCCGTTCTTTCGTCGGAAGAACACACGAAAGAGTTGCCGGCAATCTCGGTCATGGGACGTAACAGCTATAAGAACTATCGCCGCAGCCGGGCACTGCTGAGTCGGCGGGAACATGCGACGTACGATCCTTATATGCCCTATGCCGTCATCCGGGATTATAAAGGAGATCAGACGGTAAAATACGCTCTGGCCGTTCCCTACGAACCGTGGATGTCATCGGCGCAGCTGACGCTTCGGCGCAACGACTGCGGTTGCGGCAAGGTTCGTACAACCGATACGCGCCTGCTGGCCAATCATGTCGATCTGGAGCGTGTGATCGTCATCGAACGTTACAATATTACGCCGCATTTGACCTATATCCGCCCCGAAGCTGAGCCGGTCAAAATGCGGTCGGTGACCAGCGAAGCATTCCTCGATTTCGCAGTGGGACGTACCGACCTGCAGCCAGACTTTGGGAACAACGCTTCGGAATTGGAGAAGATCCTTGCTGCATTTGCCAGTGTCGGGGATGACGACGACGTGACCCTGACGGGAGTTTCGCTCTGCGGCTATGCCTCGCCCGAGGGTTCCATAGCCCGTAACAGGCAGTTGTCCGAAGGACGGGCCGTTGCTCTCAAGAAATATTTGATGACTAAGTTCGACTATCCTGAATCGTTCTACAGCACCCGTTTCGGCGGCGAGGATTGGGAGGGACTTGCTGCATTGGTTGAAAATTCCGACATGCGCTATAAGCAGGAGGTGCTCGAGCTGATTGCGAATGTTCCCGTGGAGCAGAATCGGGAGGCCCGCCTGATGGCATTGAAAGGCGGTGAACCCTACCGGTGGATGCTGAAGGAACTTTTCCCGAAGTTGCGCCGTGTGACTTTCAAGGCGGATTACAATGTCCGGCAGTTCAATATTGAAGAAGCCAAAGAAATCGTGAAGACCCGTCCTCAAAACCTGAGCCTGAATGAGATGTTTCTCGTAGCGAATACCTATGAGCCCGGCTCAAGGGAGTTTAGCGATCTGTTCGAAACAGCAGTGCGGATGTTTCCCGAAGACCCGACGGCAAATCTCAATGCGGCAATCGCAGCCCTCGGACGCAAAGATTATGTAAGTGCTGACCGCTATCTGAAAAATATCAGAAATCGTATGCAGATTCCAGAATACGACAACGCCATAGGGGTTCTTATCATGATGCGTGATGCAGATTACGACCGGGCAGAACAGTGTTTCGTGGTTGCAGCGCAGACCGGGCTTGAGGCTGCGAAAGAAAACCTCGAAGAACTGGCCCGCATACGTGAAAACCTCGACCGTATTCGTGAAGCTGAGATGAAAAAACACTGACAATCTGTTGGAACTATTCGGTGTATTCATACCATACAACCTTTTTACAAACTAAATTTTATTTATTATGAGAATGAAATCTCTTTTTATCGCTGCTTTGGCAACGATGGCATTGGCATCCTGCAACAAGGAAGAAGCAAGGAAAACTCCTACTGGAGCCGTAAAAACCAATTTCGAAGTAGCTCTTCCGGGAGCGATCGACACCTACGCCGTGGAGACTCCGCAGGTAGCGGGTCAGATTACGCCTCTTTACAGCGACGTGACGGTTTATTTGGTCGACGCGGGCGACAATGCCACAGCTTACACATGGACTGATGAGGATATCAAAGCCAAATCAAAGCGCTTCGAGCAAATCGTACTGCCTAAAAAGGTGATCGTCGTAGTAAATAAAGGTGCAGCTACGTTGCCGCAGTCGGCAACGATGACTGCCCTTACGGCGGCGCTCAATACGATCGCGGTAGCTGACCAGAATAAGGCGCAGGCCAATGTTGCCGCCGAGGATGCCAAGGGCAATGCCACAGGTGATTACATTTCGGCACAGCAGGTGACGCTCTACGGCGAGCAGACGACCTTCACGGACGAGACCCCTACCGATGGTCATACCCTGAAAAAAGCTGCCGTAGAACTTAAATCGCTCGTGTCGCGTTTCGAGATCGGCACGGTAAAAGCCGGTACGGGTCTTAAATCGCTGACCGTCGAGGCCGTGTATGTCAACTATTTCTACAAAGAATATGGTAAAACGACCAAACAAGAAGTTGCAGAAGGCGGTTGGACGGACTCCTATGAGCCGGCATGGGCTACGGATAACGTAAGTGCGGACGTAACCTCGCAGGACGGCACGAAGGTTTACGCTTATCAGGTATTTGCCGGCGATATGGTTCCGCACATTATCTACAAAGTGGGTGGTGAGTTGGAAGACGGTTATAAACTTGCAGACGGTACGGAAGGTACTTTCACAGGCAAATATATTACCGTAAAAGGATTCAAGGAAAGCGGTGCTACCGTTTCGACTATCGAAGCACATAAAATCTACAAGATGGGGCTCACGGACAGCGGTATCGAAATCAAACCTGAAGAGATTACCGATAAACCCGAAAAGGAGAAGATCGACTTGATTGTGGCCGTTACGGTGGCTCCGTGGACCGAAACGACGATAACACCTGAAATCTAAATCCGAATTACTGAAGGAGCGAGGGGGTGAACGCCCCTCCTCACTCCTTCCTTTTTGCAAAAACCAAATCATGATGAAACTATTGAAAATACTCTGTACTCTTCTGGGCATTACAGCCGTATGGGCGGGTTGTATTAAGGAAGACATGAGCGGCTGTCCGCCGGAGGTGAACACGTATCTTACGTTCAGCTACCGGGGCGATACGGACGATCCGACGATGTTTCGGAAAATGATCGGTCGCGTGTCGCTTTATGTTTTCGATAGCGCAAGCGGACAGCACATCCTGACGAAAACCGTAGGCGAAGCCGACTTGCGACTTTTCGAAGGCACACAGCTTTACCTGCCCGAAGGCAACTACAGAATCGTATCGTGGGCCAATGCCGCGAACAATACGGAAATTCTCGTAAACGGAGCCTTGTCGCAGGGACGCGTACATGCGCCCGGGTACACAGCGCGGAAGCGCATTGCGACCAACGACCATCTCTATTACGGGGAATTAGACATAACGGTGCCGGCGACCGCTATACAGCCGGGTAACAACGCCATAAAGGTAACGGGAGACATTCCGCACAGGAGCGCGCACATCAATATTGAAATTTACACAAAAGGTTTCGGACACAAGGACAAACCGGTGACTTGGCCGGTTGTCGAGATGGCCGGACTGATGCCCCAATATGATATGGGGATGACCCCTGCACAGCCGTTCGAGGCCACCTACTACCCGACGGTGGCATGGGATTCGGAACAAAACGTCGCAGCGGCACGCTTCTCCGTACTGCGCTTTTCCGACAAAAACGATATTACGGTAACTGTTCGTGAGCCCGCACCGGATAATACAGCAAAGGCCACAGTGAATCTCGAAAAATATATGATCGACAACAATATCTCCGTGGACGGCCGGAACGAGGCTACGGTTCGGCTGCTTTTCGAGTTTACCGATCTGGGAGTTACAGTGACTATCCCGGGCTGGACAGGCGGGGATGTCAATCCTGAAATCTGATGGGAATATACGAGAAAAAACAGAGAGTTATATGAATAAATGTTTTATTACACAATGGCTATTGGTTCTCTATTTGTCGCTGCTTGTTGGATGCACCAAGGATGTGACCAGCCCGGAAAAGGTCGGCGAGCCGATTTCGTTAGGATTGACTCTTGACACCTATGCAGGCGAGGATTCGAATGCCAAGGAGCATGAGAAAGCGATTCATAACCTGTATGTCTTTATTTATGGTTCCGACGGACGGTTGGAGAACCCGGACAATACACGGGTGCAGCCTGCGACAGACGGTTCGCTGACTGATGCGACGGGGCGCATTCACGGTTCGTGGAAGGTTTATGGAGGACAAAAGGATATTTATGTCATAGCCAATGTCCCGGATAAATTGGCTTCGACGGACAAACCCCGATCGTCATCGATCGTTGCGGCGGATGCGTTACGCCGTCCGACGAAGGATGAGCTGGCGAAATTCTGCATGCCATGGATCGGCGGCTCCGGAAATATAAATGTCATGAGGTATAATGACTTTGATTATCAGACTTCAGGCTTTTTTGCCGGATTGATGAGTGGTAAAAAGACGGTGAAGGTAACGGCGGCAAACCAGAACCAGTCGGTTCTGGTTCCCCTCGTTCGCCGTTATGCCCGGATAGATCTGGCGGTACGCAAGGCTCCTGAACTGGCGAACAGCGACGTTAAGATACTTAGCATGGATTGGTCATATATCGGCTTGCAGTCCACGCTTCTGGCCGCAGACCCCGAAAGCACGCTCGAAATTTATGCAAGAACTGCTACCCCGGTCGTTGTCGGGCAGATCTCTGCGGCCGATTATACTCCACTGAGACCTGCGTCGAAGTCGAATGAGGCCTACGAAATGTATTCGGGAGTATATCCGAAGCAAGATGATCCGTATCGATATCAGCAGTTAACATTAAATGCATTGGTGAACAATTCGCAGGTAGTATATGAGCTTAATCTGTGTGAAACGGGAACCGATGGGAAACCGGATCTCGCAAAACCGCTTCCGATCGAAGCCAACAAAATATACAAAATCAATGCGACCCTTACACGGCACACCTCCGATGTCGATATCGAGATACAGGATTGGAGCGACAAGCAAATCGACGGTAGTATCGGCGGTTCCACGCTGGGCCTAGACTCGGTGGTGCTCGTCAAGGCAGGCAATGAAACGCGTGTCCCAGTGAGTACTATTGCGGAAACAGTCCGTGTAAAACTTTCTGATGCGGCCGCACGGGTAGGCTACTCCCTGAGCGGAGCTGATGTTTCAACCGGAATTCTGGAACTCCCCGTCACGGGCGGTAAGGCCGAAATTCCGGTTACGGGACCTGTGGCATATCCCGTAGGGAAAGAATACAACATGACGGTTCTGGCTGGAAACATTCGTTGCACGGTACCTCTGCGAGTCGACGGCACATCCATTTTGCAGGCTGAAAATTTGCGTTTCGACTATCTCGGAGGGACAAAAAATGTTAACGTAAAGAGTTATTTGATTCTTGACGATCCGAATGCTACGCAAATTCCCATGCCATGGACGGCGGAATATTCAACTGACGGTGGTAAAACATGGGGGACGAGTCTGCCGGATGGATTTACGATTACTGGAGCTGCCGGAAACGGAAATCTTGACGGCAACGAATCTTTCAATGTCAAGGTCTCCAAGCAGAGCGGGCAGAAGCAGCCCAACTTCCATACGAGCGCATTGCGTGATGCCGCGCCCGTCAGCAACTACGACCTTTCGACTCTAGGCGGCAGAACTGCAATGAACACGGCGAATTGTTATGTGGTAAGCGCCCCCGGCACCTATACTCTTCCGTTGGTATATGGCAACGGAATCAAGGACGGACATCCCAACCCTTCGGCCTACACTTCGACGGCGCAGCCATCTGGAGGTGCAAATGCGAGTCACATATTGAGGCAGTTTATCGACTATAAGCAAGCGGCAATAACTGATCCGTATATCTACAATAAGTACACGGCGGCTAATGCCTGTCTTGTCTGGCAGGATGCGCAGGAACTGATCTCCGATGTCAAACTCTCCGCCGACGGTCGTAATCTGACCTTTTCCGTGTCCAAGGAATCGATACAACAAGGCAACGCAATTGTTGGCATACGCGATTCGGGCGGTAGTTTCATCTGGAGCTGGCATATCTGGGTGACAGACCACTCACTGGACGACTGTATCGAGGTAATCAATTTCCAGAAAGAGATCTTCTCTTTCATGCCCGTGAATCTCGGATGGGTCGACGGCCAACCCTTCACGTTCAAGGCTAGGGATGTGCGGGTGAAACTGACCCAGCCACAGACCGGTGCATCCCATATTATTTCGGTATTGCAGCCCGACACCCTGATGGCTGAGAGCACTAGTCCCTATTACCAGTGGGGACGTAAAGACCCTATGTTACCTGCCGATTACGATGTTTATGGAGAACCCCGCGGTGACAAAATGGCTTATTATGGGGACAATAAATTCGTTTATGCTCCCAAAATAGGAGTAATCAATAGTACGGATCCAGCCCAACTCTGGCCGCGTGCAAGGCAGAATATCGCGTGGTGCATTGCGAATCCTTTTACTTTCATAAAGAACGCGTATGCAGATTGTTTGTTCCTGAATTTGTGGAGTGCACAGAACGGGGCACTGTACGGTGATGATGCCCCTGTCGTCAAAACGATATATGATCCTTCCCCCGTCGGCTTTTGCGTGCCTGCGAGGAGTGCGTTCTCCGGTTTCACCTCTACGGGATATACGCAAGTTAACATTGGTTACGGTACTACATTCAATTCACCCTATACTTCGGCCAATGACTACTGGAGGGACAAGGGCTGGAGGTTCTATTGCCGGCCGATGCCGGGAGAAGGTAAATTCGATGAGAGCGGAGGCACGATCTACTTCCCATACATGGGGCTGAGAGGGCCGTTCGACGGCCTTTTCACGCCGGAGCACAGGCAAGGTGTGTTTTATTGGAGTGCTCTACCTAACGGCATTTCACTCGGACATCTATTGGCAGCTAAGAATAAGAGTATAAATAATTATATTCAAAATCCGCCGACAGGGAGTACTATGGGACGGGCATTCGGTTGTTCGGTGCGTCCGGTTCGAGAAAAATAAATTCTCATAGAAATTTGAAATCATGAAAAAAATAACGAGATACGGTATTTCGGCATTGCTGGCGGTATTATGCCTCACTGGCTGTCTGAAAGACGATACACAGAGCCCCTGCGGTTCGGCGCAAACGGGCGGAATACGGCTGACACTGGCCATAGGCGACATGCGGGACGAAGAGATTGTCACGCGCAGCGCTGTTTCGACTCAGGAGTGCACCATCACAAAACTCTCGGTACTGCTCTTTGACAAATCGACGGGTAAATTCAAAGAGAGCGAGGAGATTGATATTCGCACGCAACTTTCGGGTTCGAACGGGGATAAATTGCGAACCCTTGCGGTGAATTTGACTCCGGAGGAGGGTGATAAGCTTGTCGTGGTGGCCAACTACGAACAGAACGGGACGCTTACGGAGGGGAACTCCACAACGGCGGATATCAATTCGGTCTATAAAAGCAGTTTCAACTCCGAATTTATGCCTTTCGACGAAGGGTTGCCGATGAGTGGAGAGACGACCTATTCCGATAGCGGTGTGACCTGCCGGCTCTACCATTCGGTCGCCAAGGTACAGGTGCGTCTGGCCGACGGGCTGACCCTCGACGGTCAGGCCGTTACGACCGACAATAGCAGTTGGGGAATCGGGAATTATCTTTTAGTCACCTCTGCGCTTGTCTACGGGCAGCCGACGGGTACTATCGCGCTGAATCCCGGGATCAAGGAATCCGATTTCACTGATAGGACGCCGCAGAACACAATCGATGATGCCTCCTCTCAGGACGAGAGTGTGATGAACCGGGGCTATCTGGTCGAATATCCCAATGCGAAGTATGCCAAGCAACAGGAGGTGAATATAACGGAGTTCGATGCCGGCAGAACCTGCGTGTTTCTCAGGCTTCGGGATTTCGATGCCAAGAGCCGAGATAACTATTATAGGCTTGACTTCTCTCGCCAGTTGCGTTCGACGGGACTTGACCAGGGAGCATCGAACGAATTCCTGGATATCCGCCGTAATACGCATTACGTTTTCCTGATTACAAAGATCAAGTCACGGGGTTATCGTACCCAGGAGGAAGCATTGGCCAATCCCGGTAGCAATATCGAATATACGGTGACTGTGGAAGATGGCGAATGGGAGAGTATCTCCAGTAACGGACAGTATGCCGTAAAAACCGACCGCGACAGTTGTTTCCTTATGCAGAACGTCGCGGAACCTGCCGACCTGTTAAAATTTGCGGTTCAGATGCCAGACGCCGGCCAGAAGCCGGGTGATGACCTGCCCGGATCGATCAAGACCTGCCGGGTCTCGTTGGTAGGCGAGGACAAAAATACGCTGGTGCCCTCCGAGCAGTTGCAACTCTGCACGACGGACGGAACGTCCTACAGCGCTATAGATTTCACCAGTGAGGCGATTCCGATTCCCGACGAAGGTTACCAATTGAAATACAAGGCTGGAACGACAGCGCCTTCGGAACAATGCTACGTAAAAATCGAATACGGCAATATCAGACATTATGTACCCGTCGGTATCGTTACGTTCAATGTCACGGCGGATAAGACCGAAACGGATTATAAAGGCGGGACATTGCCTCTTACGGTGGAGAGCTACGCCATGTTCGGAACGAAACGGGTTGAATTGAACTGGAGGCGCGAGTTCGAAAATGTTGCCGAGGTTTCTTCGTGGGTTTCGCTTCCCGAGAACGGCGTGAGCGGTACGGTCAATGCCATTATCCAGGAACAGAAAGGATACATTTCCAACCCGCATAACGATGTATTGCAGGCGGCATTCGAGAATAGTGACCTTTACGATCTTTCAACTAATGGAGGAACGAGAGCCATGAATACGGCCAACTGCTATGTCATCAACAGACCGGGAAAATTTTCCCTGCCGCTTGTATACGGCAATGCCATTAAGAACGGGCAAACTAATTCGTCAGCCTATATCTCGACAGCCAGTGGAGCGAATGTGCTGCAAACTTTCGTCAATCACCTTAATGCGTCCATTACCGACCCATACATTTACAATAATGCCGGGTGCACGCCTGTAGATGCAATACTGGTCTGGGAGGATGAGAAGGATCTGGTAACTAACGTCCGACTTGCTTCTGATAAAAAGACATTGACATTTAATGTGCCGGCGTCTTCAATTCGTCAAGGCAACGCCGTTGTCGCCGTACGAGATGTGAATAAGAAAATCATGTGGAGTTGGCATATTTGGGTGACAGATTTCCGGTTGGATGGGAATGTGGCTCCGGTAGATCATTACGATCCAACTCTGAAGCAGGAGGATAGATATGTGACCGTTAACAGTAATGAAGCATACAGGTTCATGGGAGTCAACCTTGGCTGGTGCGATGCTGGAATTTTGAATTACGATGCTCGCAGCGGGAGCGTACTTTTCAAACAAGCCCTAACCGGAGCCGTTCGAAAAATAACAGTCGGACAAACGGATTATACTGTCGCCATATCGGGCAATCAGCCTTATTATCAACACGGACGTAAGGATCCATTGCTGCCAATAGTAGTTAAGGACAATCAAATAATCGATAAGCATTGTTATTCCAACGATGGGTATGCGTTCAATGCTTCTGGCAAAGGGGCTGTGCCCATCGGGCAAGCTATTCAGACTCCGCATGTGTTCTATAATTACAACACTTCGAATACCCACGACTGGTGTAACCCGGCCGGGACGGTTTCCGGCAAAAGTACATTTTTTAACTTGTGGAGTACTAATAATACTTCTTCGACGGGCGGCGGGTCAGTCGTTAAAACGATCTACGATCCCTCTCCCGTGGGCTATTGCTTGCCGACACCAACTGCAGTTAAGGGGTTCTCTTATAATGGCGGTAACGCTTCGGGCAACTATTTCGGATCGAAATTTAATTCGCCTTATACTTCCGAGGCTGATTTCCAGAAGAACCACGGCTGGGTATTTTATTGCTATCGTATGAAAGCCGTAGGCAGTTATGACCTCACAGGCGGAGTGCTGTTTTATCCGGCTTTGGGTTGTCGCTTCAGTTCAACGGGGCTGCCGTATGGTGTCCAAGAATATTGTTATTACTGGTCGTGCGTTAGCTATGGGACGAGATATGCTAAATCGTCGCTTGAAGCGACTGTAAACTATCAGCGTGCCCTCGGTTTTCCGATACGTCCTGTGAGGGAAAATTAATACTAATGATGAATCGGGTTATTGTTTGTTGTCTTCTGGTGGTATTGACGGTTTTGCCTTCGTGTATCAAAGATGATCACACGGACTCCGAACCTACCTTTCCTTCGCGTACGGTGCTGATCTATATGGCCGGGGATAACTCGCTTTCGGGGGAGACGGCGCAAAAGATCGAGGCGCTACGTCGGGGCTGGCAATGGACGGGCAACAAATGCCTGGTCTATGTCGATACTCCCGAGGGAGCACGCTTGTTGCGTCTGCGCGGAGGTTGTCAGGTCACTCCGGAAGCGTATGTCGAGACCGTGCGGGAGTACGGTAGGGAGAACTCCGCTTCGGCAGAAGTTTTCGGGCGAGTGCTCCGCGAAGTCATGTCCGACTATCCGGCCGATGGCTATGGACTCGTTTTCTTCTCGCACGGCAGCGGTTGGCTCCCGGCGGGAAGGCTCCAGAACCCGTCCCGAGCGTCGCTCTCCGGGCTGGGGGAGCCAGTACGGGCAGCCTCTTCCGCCCAGGGCACCCGCTCGCTGGGGTGGGACGACGGTGTCGGAGAAGATGCCCCGGGGAGTATGCCCCATGCAGAAATGGAGTTGGAAGAGTTCGCCGCAGCAATTCCCGACGGACAACTTGACTTCATCGTCTTCGAGGCATGCCTGATGGCAGGTGTCGAGGTAGCCTATGTACTGCGTGGGAAGACGGACTATATCCTCTCTTCGGCAGCCGAAATTGTCTCTCCGGGCTTCACGCCCATTTATCCGTCGGCACTGCGATACCTTTTTGACACATCGAGAAGCGTTGAGGCGAGCCTTGCGGCTTTTGGCGAGTCTTACATGAGCCATGTCAACAAACTCTCCGGAGATTCCCGTTCTGCGACGCTGAGTCTTGTGGCAACGAAAGAATTGGATCTTCTCGCTGCCCGGACACGAGAACTGCTTGCTGGTCTTTCTCATAGGCCTGACATAATTTCCGACTTGCAGCATTTTGACCGTCCGGGCAGCTATGGAGATTCCCCGGCCGTAGCGCGTTATTTCGATCTGGGCGACTGGGCCCGGCGAATTGGGGCACAGGAGCAATATACCGTTTTCGAGGAGCAGTTGAAACGCATAGTGAGAATGAAGGCGAGTACCGAGCGTTTCCTGCCCTCGCAAAACGGTTTCGAGATCCGGAATCATTCGGGTCTTACGACCTATGCCGAACGATCCGAGCTGCCTGCTTTGAATGCATATTACCGCACGACGGCGTGGTATAAAGCAATATTAGGAAACAACTGACAAACGCGAAATGGAGTTCGAATGCTGGCATACATTTTTCGGGAAACTTATGTCGATTTTGGGTGTAATTTTCATATTGTGCCTGTGTTATCTTATCTGGGGCGCATTGCATATCCGCCGTTATCGACGACGTATGTTATTATATCGGGATTTTGTCCGGGAAACTTATATACAACAAAACCAAACGGTGCCGATACTCATTACGCGCTACTACGTTCGGGAAGTGGAAGCGTATAATCGGGTGATAAAATTATGGCCTTTTTATCAATGGCTGCCATCAGTCGATGCAGCCCGATTGCTGGTCGGCACCCCGTCAAATGGAGAATTTAAGTCAGAAAAAATCCAGGAGGACAAAGAGTCCTGAATTATTCACTTTAATTATTTTATGATGAACAAAACTCAATTTGCAAAGGCCGTTGCCGCCGAGAGTGGCGAGACGGCTGCGAGTACCGTCCGGGTGATGGATGCGATGATGAAAGTGATTGGCGTATGCATGGCGCATGACGAACGGATCGTGCTTCCTGGCTTCGGCTCGTTCTATACGCAGGAACGCCCGGCCCGTACGATGCGCAATCCGCAGACGGGGAAGCCACTGAAAGTTGCCGCCCGAAAGACTGTGAAGTTCCGCGTGGGTGCTAAACTCCGGGAACAGACTTCGAAAGAACCCAGAGTCGCGAAAATCCAAGGTTCTGGAAAAAAGAAATAGTGGTTTCGGGCTCCGGAGTGCAGGAAGATGGAGGAAAACCCTGATTTGCAGCAACGGACTGCGGAAATCGTAACATACGTTACGGCCCGTATCCGCTTATTGCGATGCGAACGGGGGCTTACGGTGCAGCAGGTCGCCGATAGTTGCGGTATGGAGCGCTCGAACCTGAGCCGCCTGGAAGCGGGACGTTCGAACCCTACACTACGTACGCTGTGTACCCTCTGCCTGACGTTGGACATCGGTATTCGGGAACTCTTTCCGCCTTCGAGCGGAGAATTCCCAGATGCAACGCCCAAGGTTGCACTGCCGGATCTCGGAGCAATGAATGACAAAACCGATTGATACAATGTTGGTTTTTCTGACAACGGGATTTCTTTATGATCTTTTCCGCTCCGGAGAACTTCCCGAAGCGAATGCAATGGAACCTTCCGGGCAATTGCTGGAATTTTTGGCCACCCTGCTGGCCGTTTTCTCTGTGGCCGTTGTAGTTATGATTGTCGTGGTGCTCTTCCGCTCCCGGCGTCTGAAAAGGCTGAAAAACCCCGTGAAGGAGTATACCTACAAAAGAAAACATTAACCCGAACCCGGCAAGGGTTCATAAAACACTAACACCATGAAAACTCAATTTATGAAAGGTCTTCTGACCGCCTCTCTGGCATTGGTCGCAGCAGGTGTCATGGCACAGGAAAACGGCAACCGCGACGAACAGAATCGGGTTGTGCGCGGGCCCTATGAAACCAACCGTTTCTTCGACAACATCTTCATCGGCGTCGCGGGCGGTGTGAATATCTATCATGGAGAGAACGATTCTTATGGAAAGTTCGGCAAACGTCTTGCCCCGGCGCTCGACGTGAACGTCGGCAAGTGGTTCACCCCCTCGGTCGGTGCCCGTATTGGCTATTCGGGCATCAACGCTAAAGGCTGGACGTCGGGCCAAACGGTTTATGCCAAGGATGTGTTTGATAAAAAAGCCAATATTTACAACGAAAAATTCGGCGTCTCATACCTGCATACGGATTTTCTATGGAACTTCTCCAACGCTGTGAGCGGCTACAAGGAAACCCGTACGTGGAACTTTGTGCCGTTCTTCGGTGCCGGCTGGGCTCGCTCGTACGGCAACGGTGCCTATAATAACGAGTTCGCCATGAGTATCGGCTTGCTGAACAACATCCGTCTATGTAATCTGCTGGATCTGACGCTCGAAGCACGCCACATGTTCGTAAACCAGCGTTTCGACGGCGTTTCGCGCGGCAGTAAAGGCGAGGGCATGACTTCGGTGACGATGGGTCTTACGTTCAAGCTCAACCGCCGCAACTTCAAGCGCGCAGCAGCTCCGGTGGACGTTACGCCCTATCTGAGTCGTATCAAGGCGCTGGAGAGCGACAATACGACACTTGCCGGCAAGAACAAGACGCTTGCCGATGAAAACACGGCGCTGCGTAACCGCAAGCCTGAAACGGTCACCGTTGCCGGGGAAAGCAAGGTGTCGGCAACGCCTGTGGCATTGTTCTTCCAGATCGGCAAGGCTACGCTCGACAAGAAGGAGTTGACGAACCTGGATTTCTATGTAAAGAATGCCCTTCAGGCCGACAGGAACAAGACCTTCACGCTTTACGGCGGTGCCGACAAGGCGACGGGTACGGCTGCCTTCAACCAGAAGTTGAGTGAGAAGCGTATGCAGTACGTCTACGACCTGCTCGTCAACAAGTACGGCATCTCAAAAGACCGTCTGAAAACGGTGGCCGAGGGCGATCGCAACAACCGCTTCCCCGAACCGGAACTGAACCGCACGGTGATCATCATGGAATAACGGGAGAGAATCTTTGGGGTGACAGGGCTCCGGCCGGTCATGTCCAGTCGGAGCCCTTTGTATCTGATTATGTCTAATGAAAAATAGTTGAATATCATGAAAAAGATCATTTTTTTACTGCTTGTTTTTGCCGCGAGTTTTGCATCTGCACCAAAAGTTTCAGCTCAAGACAGCGGCTGGTGGCTCGGCGGACGTATCGGCTACTGGCACAACAAAATCGACGGCGTGTCGTCGAACAGTTTCGCACTGGCTCCGGAATTCGGCTACGATATCAATTCGAAGTGGAGCGTGGCCGGTGTTCTCGGCTTCGACTACGCGAAAGTCGGCGGCACGAGCGCCAATGTCTTCGTTATCGAACCCTACGCCCGGTACAAATATTTCAACAAAGGATCGTTCACACTCTTCGTGGACGGCGGACTGGGCGTTGCCGTTGGTGACAGTGACGGTGTCAAAGTCGGTTTTACGCCGGGGGTAGCCTTCAAGATCTCGGATCGCTTTAGCCTGCTGACGACCATCGGATTCTTGGGTTACAAGCATAATTACTACAATGGCGGCGGAGATGGCTTCGGCTTCGACCTGAAATCGTCAGACCTGAGATTTGGCTTCTTTTACGCATTTTGATATGCAAATATCATGTGTTGATTGGATGGATCTATGATAATGGTGAAAAATTCTTCATATCTCTACTGATTTGTGGCGGTTTTTTAGTTGTCCATACCGGGCTTTTATTTGTTTCCCGTATTGAAGGTCGCAAGTTGTCGAGCGCGGATGCGCCCGCGGCATCTCGAGGCACTTCACTGCCGCTTGTCGGCACCCAATGGTATCTCCGGGAGATGGGCGGTAAGACGCGGGAAATGCTTGGAGCCGACAGTGCGGCCTTTACCCTCGTATTGTCGGATTCGGCGAATCTCGTGGCCGGCAGTGGTGCTGGTAACCGTTTCTTCGGTGAATATAGGTGTGATTTGAATATGTTGTCGATCCGCGTACAGGGGCGTACACAGATGTTCTGTCCAAGACTCGACTCCGAAGACCGTTACCTTCGGATGCTCGACAGCGTGAAATCATATTGCATTCATGCGGATACGCTTCGCCTGTACGATTGCCATGACCGGGAGTTCGCAGTCTTTATCGGCAGATGACGGGGCCTGGCTGCCAATCAAAAATGATTGTTCTTCCGCCAAACCTCACGGACGAGTGATCACACGGGCTCTCTATTTGTCGAAGGTTCTTTGTCGTCACAAGGAAGGCGTAGCGAATAGGGGCCTTATTTTTTATCGTTGACCTAATAATCTACTTTTATATACGAAACAATATGAAAAAGATAAGTTCAGAAGATTTGTTCCCCCAAGACAGTCGGGAAGACTATATTCTGGCACAAAAACAAAGCCGGATAGCTGCGATCCTCATCGCTTCCTTTTGTATAATTGCATTAGGGGCTCTTGGAATACTAGGACTTTTATTTGTTGCATATCAATAATATAATTATGAAGAAAAAATTGCTTGCTGAAGGTGTCGGCACGATGGTGCTGGTGCTTATGGGCTGCGGAGCAGCCGTAATGAACGGTGGGGCCACGAGTGTCGCCGCCACATTGACGATCGCTTTTGCGTTCGGATTATCGGTCGTGGCCATGGCCTATGCCATCGGTTCCGTGTCGGGTTGCCATATCAATCCGGCCATTACGTTGGGCGTATGGCTCTGCGGCCGTATGAAAGGCTCGGAAGCCGTAGGTTACATGAGCGCACAGGTTGTAGGAGCTATTACCGGTTCGGCGATTATTTGGCTCCTCGTGCATGGCGGCGACCTTCCGCTCGGCGCTACGGCAACCGGTGCCAACAGCTATGCTGCAGGGAATCTGCTCCCGGCATTGATCGCTGAGATGGCATTCTCTTTCATCTTCGTTTTCGTAGCTCTATGTGCCACAGACCCGCAGCACGGTGCCGGGAACTTAGCAGGTCTGGCTATCGGACTTACGCTGGTATTGGTGCATATCGTTTGCATTCCGATCACGGGAACGTCGGTCAATCCGGCCCGTTCGATCGCTCCGGCTTTTTTTGAAGGCGGCGCAGCGCTCCAGCAGCTTTGGGTATTCATTATTGGACCTTTTGTAGGTGCGGTCATAGCCTCGGTTGCATGGAAAACTTTCTCTGGCAAACCAGAATAGCGCATTGAAATATTCATATTCTGATACAGCATCATTTTACAGTAGGCTACTATCGATAAAGCATGGCGGGCAGTTTCATATATGTCTACAATGCTTACCGATTATGTAGCACCACCAACGGTTCCAGGATATAACGTACAAGATAGGGCTACACGCGTAGCCCTATCTCATAGAATTACATGTAGCAAGTAATATCGTCGGTTATGAATAAATATGCGCTGATCCGTCAAGTTTCCAAAATGTTAGAGCGACCTATGCGCGAAGTTGTTCCGATTGTCAACGCTCTGTTTGATTGCATAGTGGCCTCGATCCTTGATGGTCAGAAAGTCACCATATCCTCGTTGGGATCGTTCCGTTTGCAAGATTTCCGTGAGCGTAAGGCTTACCGGCATAAATCAATCGTTGTCCCGACCGGCAAGTTGGTGCGCTTTACGTTCTCTCCTGCTTTGTAGGAGCGGATCGATATGCGTTACAAGAGGGACATGAGCTGTGAGAAGTAACATCTCCGGTCTAACATACTCTGAAAGAGTTATTGCCTCGGCTTTATTATCCGAAATGCATAATGCTAAAACTGTACCGGGGAATCATTTCAAGCGAGGATAAACGCGGTGTGAACGGCAACGGGGGCTTCGACCGGCGACGGAAAGGAAATATTGCGGGGTGGTAGCCTTGCTTTCCCGGCAGGAAATCTGTATTTCTATGTATCATCACAACTTAATGCTGACTCGCTATGATATCTCATGGGACAAAGAGAATGCTCAGCACATCAAATTAAGCCAGCTTCGTGGGCCGCAGCCTGCGATCCAAACCATATGCAAGGTACTGTTGCAGCGAACTGACAAAACAACCGACAGGCTGCTTACACTTTTTATTTCCCCAAAACATACAGATCGCAAAATTTTATACAAAAAAACATCAGACTAAGTCAGCACTATACTTTCGCAAAAAATAAACACAAAAACAACTAAAATACAACATATTATAAAAAAAATGGAAGCATGGTAGCACAGTCCGTTTCTATCGCAAGATAGATATTGGACAGATTACAGATAATCAATATCTTGCACAATATAAACGTAAAAATGGCAACACTGAACTGCCACAACTTGCATTTTAGCATCCCCGAAGAAAAATATCTAAACAGTGACGGCCCTGAAGCGTTGCTTCAGGGCCGTCACTGTTTGGGTTGGAACGTCGGGTGGCTGCCGACATTGCTGAAGTTAGTATTCATAATCCACAGTGTAACGAGGTTCTGTTTCGGAGTAGTCACAATTGCTGGGGTTAATTTTTTCAAAGAAGTGCACCGAAGAAAGCTCTGTCAAGGCTGACGCTATTAGCTTTGTACCAAGGAGAAGTCCTGGAGTATTTTATAATGGCGGGGAAAGATTAAGAATCGTAATAATGAGGTACCCCACGGAAACAGGATATCCATGCAGAGATATAGCCGGTTCATCAACATCAGCCCATGGGCGGTTCCGCTTTGAGACAGATAAAACCAGAAAAAACTTATCAAAAATTAATGATAAAATGAGCAAATTGAAAGACAATTGATGATCAATCAGTTGTCTTTTTTGTTTGCTGTCTTGCACGAGAGCTGCCGCAAATCACAGACCGTCCCGCAAAGCGGATTTGCCGCACCGCCGGACAACCGGGTTTCGCGCTCCACGAACACGACCGAAACGGACATAAAACAGGCCGGAGCAGCATCCCGGGCACAAAACCGGACAAAAACCACGGCGGAAGGCCGGCCGGCGGGTTTCAATCCGGTTTACCAAAACGGCCGGGATCCAAACGCATAAATTGCTGTTTACAAACATCTTCCCAAAAAAGTATATTTACTTTGCCTCTAACATACCCGGGATATAATCCCGGGTTACATATTTATTAATTTACTTTGTAAAAGTGGAATTACGCAATGTTCCGAAACCTACAAACCAAACTTAA